>Ga0247831_1000214_pt1 | contig 129141 bp, 132 predicted proteins | sample LaCruzMarch2015__9_FD_192406 | JGI IMG/M metagenome (GOLD analysis project Ga0247831, IMG submission 192406) | Freshwater microbial communities from meromictic Lake La Cruz, Castile-La Mancha, Spain - LaCruzMarch2015_1m | ecosystem: Environmental > Aquatic > Freshwater > Lake | place: Spain...
ACCAAAGAACTGTCGGAAATCGTCTCTGGCGCAGCCGCGATCAGCGGTTGATTCCCAGTTCAGCAAATTCAAATTATTTGGAGCGAAAAATGCAAGCCCAAGGAAAAATTGTCCAGTGTATTGGTGCCGTGGTCGACGTGGAATTCCCACGCAACCAGATGCCCAAAATTTATGACGCGCTCAAAATGGACGGCTCTGCGCTGACCCTGGAAGTGCAGCAGCAACTCGGTGACGGCATCGTGCGCACCATTGCGCTCGGCTCATCCGACGGTTTGCGCCGCGGTTTGATCGTGTCCAACACCGGCAACCCCATCACCGTTCCCGTGGGCAAAGCCACACTGGGCCGCATCATGGACGTGCTCGGCTCACCCATCGACGAGCGTGGCCCCGTCAGCCAAGAACTGACCGCATCGATTCACCGCAAAGCGCCTGCTTACGATGAACTGAGCCCTTCACAAGAGCTGCTGGAAACCGGCATCAAGGTGATTGACTTGGTTTGCCCGTTCGCCAAGGGCGGCAAGGTCGGCCTGTTCGGTGGCGCCGGTGTGGGCAAGACCGTGAACATGATGGAACTGATCAACAACATCGCTAAGGCGCACAGCGGCTTGTCCGTGTTCGCAGGTGTGGGTGAGCGTACCCGTGAAGGTAACGATTTCTATCACGAGATGGCCGATTCCGGCGTGGTGAACCTCGAGAACCTGCCAGAGTCCAAAGTGGCCATGGTTTACGGTCAAATGAACGAGCCCCCAGGCAACCGTTTGCGCGTCGCCTTGACTGGTTTGACCATTGCTGAATCCTTCCGTGACGAAGGCAAAGACGTGTTGTTCTTCGTGGACAACATCTACCGCTACACCTTGGCCGGTACCGAAGTGTCCGCTTTGTTGGGCCGTATGCCTTCCGCTGTGGGCTACCAGCCTACATTGGCCGAAGAAATGGGCCGTTTGCAAGAACGTATCACTTCGACCAAAGTCGGCTCGATCACTTCCATCCAAGCTGTTTATGTGCCTGCCGATGACTTGACCGATCCGTCACCTGCTACGACCTTTGCTCACTTGGACTCCACCGTGGTGTTGTCTCGTGACATCGCTTCGCTCGGTATCTACCCTGCGGTCGATCCCCTGGACTCCACCAGCCGCCAGCTCGATCCATTGGTGGTGGGTATTGACCATTACGAAACCGCCCGCGCTGTGCAAGGCACATTGCAGCGTTACCGCGAACTGCGCGACATCATCGCCATCATGGGCATGGACGATTTGGCACCTGAAGACAAGCTGGCCGTGGCCCGTGCCCGCAAGATCCAGCGTTTCCTGTCGCAGCCTTTCCACGTCGCTGAAGTGTTTACCGGCTCTCCCGGCAAGTACGTCACCTTGGCTGAAACCATCCGTGGTTTCAAGATGATTGTGGCTGGCGAGTGCGATCACCTGCCAGAACAAGCTTTCTACATGGTCGGCACCATCGATGAAGCATTCGAAAAGGCCAAAAAGGCAGCTTAAAGCCGTGCCGCGGGGTCGCTGTTCAGCCTTCCCGTAGCCCGCTTGAACGCACCTTTTTAAGGAGAAAACATGAACACCATCCACGTTGATGTGGTCAGTGCAGAAGAGTCCATCTGGTCGGGCGAAGCCCGGTTTGTGGCCTTGCCCGGTGAGTCTGGCGAACTGGGCATTTACCCACGCCACACGCCACTGATCACCCGCATCAAAGCCGGTTCGGTTCGCATCGAGAAGGCCGACGGCGGCGAAGAATTCGTTTTCGTGGCCGGTGGCATTTTGGAAGTGCAGCCTGACTGCGTGACCGTGATGTCGGACACCGCGATTCGCGGCAAAGACCTCGACGAAGAAAAAGCCAATGCGGCCAAACAATTGGCCGAAGAAGCTCTGCGCAACGCCAACAGCGAAATCGATTTGGCTGTTGCGCAGTCTGAATTGGCGGTGCTGGCGGCCCAGTTGTCGGCCCTGCGTAAATACCGTAAAAAGTAATTTGATTTTGTTCAAGCCAGTCTGAGCTAGGCAACAAGAAAATGACCCAAACCCGGCACAGTCCCTTGTGACCGGGTTTTTTCTTGGGGTGTTTGGATTCATCAAGCACCATGTCACATCATGAGACGCGAACGCAGGGCCGATTCGAGCAAAAACCATCAGGCAAAACAGTCTGAATCGAGCACCACCAGCCAAGTGAAGCTGAGCCAAAGCACGGTACAAGAACAGGTAAACAATGCAAAATGATGCGATGAACCGCTGGACCAGAACAAGCCCATGAAACGCGCAAAACTCCAAGCGGCAGTGGTCGGCGGCACGCCGGATGAAATCGAACAGGCCTTTTACGAAGCCTTGCACAAAGCCGACATCGAAAAACTCATGTCATGCTGGGCGGAAGAGGACGACATCGTCTGCGTGCATCCGGGTGGCGGACGCCTGATTGGGGCGGGGGCGATACGCGCCACTTTCGAGGCCATGTTCAACAATGGCAGTGTTCAGGCATTTCCCGAACGGGTCTACAAGGTGGAATCATTGGCCAGTTCAGTGCACCACCTGGTTGAAAGGGTGGAAGTCATCACACCGCAAGGAGCAAGGCAGGCCTACGTGATCGCCACGAACGTCTACCACAAGACCCCGCAAGGCTGGCGCATGGTGGCCCACCACGCCAGTCCAGGCACGCCCCAAGATGCCGTCGATGTGGAAACCAAACCCACGGTCTTGCACTAAAAGCGCATGCAATACCAAGCACCCGCCTGGCTACCCGGTGGACATGCCCAGACGATTTGGCCTGCACTGTACGCGCGCACAGTAGCGGGGACGATCCCACCCATGAGCAGAGAACGGTGGAGAACACCCGACGCTGATTTTTTGGACATCGACAAACAGATGGCCAGTCGAGCAGATCGACCCATGCTGGTCCTTTTTCACGGTTTGGAAGGTTCTTCGATGAGCCACTATGCACAGGCATTTGCCGCTTGGGCTGATGAACAAGACATGCATTTTGCTGTGCCCCATTTCAGGGGCTGCAGTGGTCAGTTGAACCTCGCGCCGCGCGCCTACCATTCAGGGGATCATGCAGAGATCAACTGGGTGTTGGAGCGACTTCGCAGTGAACACCAGGCCGCAGGGGGTCAAATACTGATGGCCGTTGGCATTTCCCTGGGAGGCAATGCATTGATGCACTGGGCCGCTTTGCAAGGTCATCAAGCTACGCTCAAAGCCGATGCGATAGCCGCCATCTGCGCGCCACTTGACCTGATGCAAAGTGGACTCGCCATAGGTCGGGGGTTGAACCGGCAGATCTACACGCCCATGTTTCTACGCAGCATGAAGCCCAAGGCCCTGGCCAAATGGGCGCAACATCCAGGCCTGTTTGATAAGGCGGCCTTGATGGCCGCCAAAGATCTCTATGCATTTGATGACGTCTTCACTGCCCCTTTGCATGGCTTCAAGGGAACCGACGATTACTGGACCCATGCGTCAGCCAAGCCCCTGATGCGCGACATTCGATTACCCGCGCTCGCGCTCAATGCCTTGAATGACCCTTTTGTACCCGCCAACAGTCTTCCAGCTAAGGGCGATGTGTCCAACAGCGTGACCCTCTGGCAACCCGAGCAAGGCGGCCATGTTGGGTTTGCACAAGGGATGTGGCCGGGTCATGTGAGGGCAGCACCTGAAGCGGTCGGCGGCTGGTTGTTGCAGGTCACAGGACAGAACACAAAGACAAGGGAGGCAAGACATGGATGACATCGTTCGGCAAGCCATGGTCAAATGGCCTGATGTCCCGGATTGTTATGGTTGGCTGGGTCTGGACAGCCGGGGGCAATGGTGGATGCGCGATGAGCGGGTGCAAGCACTGGGCGCTTTCCAAAGCGGTCAGCCTGGCGTCAAAGGCTCGTTGTTGAGACATGAAAAACTGATCGACTTCATCCAACGCAACTATGAGTTCGATGCGCAAGGGCAATGGTATTTCCAGAACGGACCGCAAAGGGTTTACGTTGAACTCGAGATAACGCCCCACATCTGGCGCATTGAAAATGACTTCACGGTGATGGCGCACACCGGGGTGATGGGAGAGGTCCACAAAATTCTGGTGGACGAAAATGGCCTGGTCTACTTGGACACCACACGGGGTTTGGGGCTGGTGCACACACTGGATGTGGCCAGGGCTGCGCAAGCGATAGAGATGGGGCGATGGACTTTGGAGGATGCTGCAGCGAAGGATTTGCCTGCCCTTTATGCGTATGAACTGAGCCCATTCAAGGTGAAAAGCGGACAAAAACAGGCATAAAAAAACCGACGCTGCACGTCGGTTTTTTGGGGAGTTGTCAAATTATTTGGCCGCTTCTGGGGCTTTGGGCTCGTCGAACTTGCCACCCCCTGAATTGGCCAAGTGGACCACTGCGCGTGCAATCTCGGTATCGTTGAAATCGCCACCACCCTGGGCACCCATCGCTCCCTTGCCCTTGAGGGCGGAGTTCACCAAGCCTTCAAGGCCTTGGCCCAAACGTGCACGCCATGCACCGGCATCTGCAAACTTCGGTGCGCCAGCAGCACCGGCGTCATGGCATGCCGCACACTGTGCTTTGTAAACGTCAGTACCAGGTTTGAGAGGGCGATTGGCATCGCGCACTTCAACAACACCCACCTTCTGGATGCGCATGGCCGTGGCTTTTTCGGTATTGACCGCGCCCGCAGCGGGCTTGTTGGCCGAAGTCACGTAATACACCAAGCCAATGATGATGAACACTGGGATGACAAAAGAGGCCAAACTCAACAAAAGCATCTGCTTGGGGGTTTTGACCGGGCCGGTGTGGGCTTCGTGCTGATCGTGGCTGTTGTCGCTCATGAGATCCTCTGTTGGGGCTTGACCACAAGGGCCAATGTGTAGATCAAAAACAACCTCAGATTATAGCGTTGCACCCTTCATCGAACTTTCAAATCAGGTGATCAACAGTGCAGGCGTGACATAATCCGAGCATTAAAGTGCGGCTGTAGCTCAGTGGATAGAGTATTGGCCTCCGAAGCCAAGGGTCGTGGGTTCGATCCCCGCCAGCCGCACCATGGTTTTTTTCGTCGCCCTGTGAAAACACGGCAGACTCAAGCAGCGCAAGGCCGACTGATGAACAAGCGTCTTTTTGCAAGATCCAAGCAAACGGCGCCAAGATTCAGGTTCTGCAAGAGGCGATCACGCCAGTCAGGTAGGCATGTAACCAGACCGCCGACATGGGGCCTGATACCACCTGGATCGATGAACTGGCGCCTGCAGGCATGCTGGCTTTCAAATCTTTTTCGGCTGTAATTAACACCACCGACAAAGGCGTATTTCCACGCTGGTTAAAGTTTTCAAGAGCCTGAAAAGTCTTTTCTTGTTGGGTCCTTGGCATTGACATTTCGACCACAATCATGTCGGGTTTTTGGCTTGACAATTCCAGCAATGCCTCTGTCACCGAATCAAAGAAATTCACACCAATCGGCAATTTCCATAAAGCGCATTCCGCTTTGAGTTTCACAAACAAAGGTGGCGATTCGATCACGACCGTGACATTGGGCTTGTGCGAGGGTTTGTATTGAGAACCCACCACATGTCGTGAAACTGTTTGGTAAGACATGATCGAGTCCAGCGATATGCGGCGATGTCCGCCCCGGGTTTTCCATCCTTTGAGGTCACCCTGATCGACCAAAGTTTGCACCAAGGTGGTGGACAAACCCAAAATGCGAGCAGCTTCGGCAGTACTCAAAAATTGAGGCGTCTGAGTCACAGCCTTGGATGAAGAACTGGTTTTGTTGACTGTGCTGGGTCGATCTGTAGCGATCACTGGGGAAGTTTCATCGGACATATTGATGCTCCAGATCTAAGTTGTTATTTCACCGTTCACGCCAAGCTTGCGTGACGCTTTGTCGCCCACCCAGACGAGGCACGCGGTCGTGTGAGAGGAAAAAATCCAAAAATAGGTCATTCTGGAGAAATCAGGGCGGATGAAATATTAACTACGTTAAAAACGAAATTCTCGCCAAAAAAAAGGGCCAACGAATCCGCCAATTGGCGTACTGCCGTTAAATAAAAAACCAAAAATGGTGATTTCGTGCAAAAAAATGTTTAGCCCCGAAAGTCAGTGGCGTTGCATCGCACCGTCTGGGATTAGCGCGGACCTGTGAAGCGCGCTCGAATTCTTGCGAATGCAAAGCGACACGCTCAAGTCAAAACAGACCAGCTCAGACGCCGTAACGGTCTCGGTAGGCCTGCACAGGGCCCAGGTGAGCTTGCAACTCCGGCTGGTTTTGACCGGCCAGGAAAGCCAGCAGGTCTGAAAGTTGGGCGATGGTGCTCACCTGCATGCCCAAAGTGTGGCGCACATATTGAACCGCGCTGTGCGACAAGTCCTTGATCGTGCCGTCGGCCTGTTTTTCAGTGGCCATTTCCTGGCGATCTAGCGCAATCGCGATGGCATGTGGTGTGGCACCTGCGGCCTGGATCAGCGCAATCGACTCGCGTGCAGCGGTGCCTGCGCTCATCACATCGTCCACGATCAGCACGCGGCCCTGTAGGGGCGCACCCACCAATGATCCACCTTCGCCGTGGTCCTTGGCTTCTTTGCGGTTGTAGGCAAAGGGCACATTCTTGCCTAGGCGGGCCAACTCGATGGCCACCGCTGCACCCAGGGGGATGCCCTTGTAAGCCGGGCCGAAGATCATGTCGAACTCGATACCGCTGGCCAGCAAGGCTTTTGCATAGAATTGCGCCAGTCGACTCAGCTTGGCACCGTCGTCAAACAGACCGGCGTTGAAGAAGTAAGGGCTCATGCGACCGGCTTTGGTCTTGAATTGCCCAAAGCGCAAGACGCCCGAATCGACCGCAAACTGCACAAATTCCTGAGCGAGCGCCTGCATCTCGGCGCTGCTTGCCTGTCCTGTCACCATGGGGAAATCCTTGTTCAAACTCACCAGCCTCAACCTCAACGGCATCCGTTCGGCCACGACCAAGGGCGTTGAAGCCTGGCTGGCGCAAGAGAAACCCGATTGTATTGGCGTGCAAGAGGTCAAAGCCCAAGCCCCCGATGTGGCGGGTAAGTTTGAAGAACTCGCGGGCCTCAAGGGGTACTTTCACTTTGCCGAGAAAAAAGGCTACTCGGGCGTGGGTGTTTACACCCGCCACGAACCCAGTGACGTGGTGGTGGGTTTTGACGGCGGCGAGTTCGACGTCGAAGGCCGTTATGTCGAAACGCGCTTCGACACGCCTGCACGCAAGCTGTCCATCATCAGTGTTTACTTTCCCAGCGGTTCGTCTGGCCCCGAGCGGCAAGAGGCCAAGTTCCGGTTTTTGAGCGTGATGTACCCGCACCTGATGGCCCTGAAGGGCGAGCGAGAGTTCATCGTCTGTAGCGACGTGAACATCGCGCACCAGCAAGCTGATTTGAAAAACTGGCGCAGCAACCAGAAGAACAGTGGCTTTCTGCCCGAAGAGCGCGCCTGGATGACCCAATTGACCACCGAAGGCGGCTTGGTGGACGTGTACCGCCGCCTGCAGCCGCACACCACCGACGCGTGCTACACCTGGTGGAGCAACCGAGGTCAAGCCTATGCCAACAACGTGGGCTGGCGGCTGGACTACCACCTGGCCACACCTGCTGTGGCCGAAAAGGCCCGCACCGAGCACATTTACAAAGGTGAAAAATTTTCCGACCACGCCCCGATCACGATCGGCTACGACCTGAGTTTGTGACTTGTGGCGTGGTGAGCATGGACCCCGGACCCAGTCCGGGGTGACAGTCAAGCGTTGTCATACCGGACAATTTGCTTTGTCATCCCGGACGTCATCCGGAACCATCTCAATGGCGCGTGTACGTCAGCATGCGTCCCTTGTAAGCCTCTGCGCCATCGTGAGTGGCCTGGTCCAGCACTTGTTCGTACATCGTAAAACCCGCCTGTGCCATGTGTTTGTGAAAGGCGGCGCGGTTGCCTCGGTTGGGGTCGATCACCCAGATCTCTGAATGGACGGCAGCGTGTTCGTCTATGAATCGCGCCAGTGTGCCCGCGTCGTCGCGCTCGTACAAGATGTCACTGCCCACAATCAGGTCGAACAGGCCGCAAAGCGGCGCATCCTGGGCATGTGTGAGAACAGGCAAGCCGTCATCGCGGGCGGCAGCTGTGCCCCACAGCCCATGACGGTAGGGCATGGGCAACAAGCCATTGAGGCGGGAGTTCTCGTCCAAAAAAGCATGCGCCAGCGGGTGGCAATCGCTGGCCGTGACCTGAGCCCCTCGGCGGTGCGCCACCAAACTGGCCAGGCCCAAGCCACAACCGATCTCCAAAATGCGCTCGCCAGTCACAGGGCGGCGCGCCATGCGCTCGGCCAAGCGCATGCCCGAGGGCCACAGCAGGCCAAACAGGGGCCAGGTGGCGGATGAAATACCCAGGTTCAACGCTTCGTCCAGAGGATCGTAGAACTGGTGCTTGTCGAGAAGGGAGCGGATGAGCAAGTCGTCCACGCCTGCAACCGCAATGCTTTCCTGTTTGGTCAGGTAGCCGGGTGAACTGGTTTGCAAAAAAGCTATCGGTGCAGCGCGCAAGCCAATGATCAAAAGGCGCTGGCTGATGGGGAATGTACACCAAGCCTAACTGAGTGGGGTACCTTGCACCTTGGCTTTTGGGATAATCTAGTTCATGCTGCAATACCAAACTATTCCCGTCACGCCCTTCCAGCAAAACTGCTCACTCGTGTGGGACGACCAGAGCCGCCAGGCGGCAGTCGTTGATCCGGGGGGCGATCTGGATTTGATTTTGGACGCGGTGCGCCGCCATGGCCTCAAGCTCGAGCAGATCTGGATCACCCATGGCCATCTGGACCACGCCTCGGGCACGGCCGACTTGGCCGAGCAACTCGGGGGCTTGCCGATCATCGGGCCGCACCCGGCAGACCAGTTCTGGATCGATGGCTTGCCGCAGGCCGCTGCGGCCTATGGTTTTCCGCCTGCGCGGGTGTTCAAACCCACGCGCTGGCTGGCCGATGGCGACACCGTCACGCTGGGGGCGCACACTTTGCAGGTGCGCCACTGCCCGGGCCACACGCCCGGCCATGTGGTGTTTTATTCACCCGACATCAAGCGCGCTTTTGTGGGCGATGTGCTGTTTGCCGGCAGCATTGGCCGCACTGATTTTCCGCAAGGCAACCACGACGATCTGATCGCCAGCATCACCGAGCGCTTGTGGCCCATGGGCCATGACACCGTGTTCATTCCCGGGCACGGGCCTGAGAGCACCTTTGGCCGCGAGCGGCAGAGCAACCCGTTTGTGCGTGACCGTTAAGGGGATGGACACCCGATCAAGTCGGGTAGGAGGCCTCAAAGGGGTGCATTAGCCCCGGCGGGCTTGTTCGTAGAGGTGCTGCACCTTGGGCAAGTTCGCTTGCAGTTCCTGAATGCGGTTGTTGCCGCTGGGGTGTGTCGACAAGAACGAGGGGCCACCGTTGTTACTGGCCGCTTGCATCTTCTGCCACAAAGTCACGCTGGCTTCGGGCCGGTAACCGCCGCGCGCGGCGATCTCCAGGCCCACCAAGTCTGATTCGGTTTCGTCGTCGCGGCTGTACTTCAAGGTGAGCAATTGTGTGCCCAAGCTGGCCGCCGCATCGCCCAAAGAGCCCAGCCCCAGCAATTGCGAAGCAATGGACAAGCCAATGCCAGTGGCCTGGGTTTTGGCCAGGCGCTCACGGGCGTGTTCGCGCAGGGCGTGTGCCATCTCATGCCCCATGATCATGGCCACTTCGTCGTCGTTCAGACGCAGCTGGTCCAGGATCCCGGTGTAAAACGCGATCTTGCCGCCGGGCATGCACCAGGCATTGATCTGTTTGTTGCCAATCAGGTTGACCTGCCACTTCCAGTCTCGTGCGCGCTGGTTCCAGGGCGTGGTGTGCGGAATGAGTTTTTGAGCGATGGTGTGCAGGCGTTGCAGTTGCGGGTGGCCGTCGGGTGCCAATGCGTTTTTGGCACGGGCTTCGGCCAGTACCTGTGCGTATTGCTGGCGGGCCGAATTTTCCAGCGTCTCGGCGGGCACCAAGTTGCGCAAACCCGAGGCCGAGCCCACATCGACCTGGGCCAGCGCCGAGCCTGCGGCGCCCGCACCAGCGGCCAGGAGGAAGGCCCGCCGGGCTTGCCAGCGCGGCGATGAAGGGGCCGTTGCGTCGGCATCGGCGTGGGCGGAGGAGGTTTTGAGGTTGCAAATAAAGCACATGGTCTGTAAATCATAACGAATGCAGCGGGTCTTGCATGCTTGTACGTTGTACGCGCGCGATGTACGGGGGGCAAATGTCTTCGGCGACAGCGGGCACTGCCGCTGCTCGCGCTGCAGTTGATAATCCGCCAATGTCTGACCTTGCCCCATCTGCCCCCCAAAACGGCCACACGCCACCTGCCACGGTGCGCACCTGGCGCGAGGCGCTGCGCCTGTACCTTCAGCCCGCCAGCTTGCGCATGCTGGCGCTGGGCTTTGCGGCGGGCCTGCCGCTGCTGCTGGTGCTGGGCACGCTCAGTTTTCGGCTGCGCGAGGCGGGCATTGACCGCAGCACCATTGGCTACCTCAGCTGGGTCGGGCTGGCCTATGGCGTGAAATGGATGTGGGCCCCGCTGGTCGACCGCATGCCCATTCCCTGGCTCACACGCCAACTGGGCCGCAGGCGCAGCTGGCTGCTGGTGTCGCAGCTGGTCATCGCGCTCGGGCTTGTAGGCATGGCCCTGAACGACCCTTCACAACTGCTCGGTCCCTTGGTCGCTTGTGCTTTGGCGGTGGCCATCGCTTCGGCCACGCAAGACATCGCGCTGGACGCCTACCGCATTGAATCGGCCGAAGTGAATGCCCAAGCCGCCTTGGCGGCCAGCTACCAGACGGGTTACCGCCTGGCCATGATCTGGGCCGGTGCGGGCGTGCTGTGGATTGCCGCCTGGGCGCAAGGCGAACAATCCACGGGCTATGCCCAGTCGGCATGGCAAGCGGGTTACTTGGTCATGGCGCTGAGCATGCTGCCCGGCATGCTGGTGGTGCTCGGTTCGCCCGAGCCGGTGCCCGCACCCTTTGCGCCTGCGCGCAACGTGGCCGAGTGGCTCAAGGGCGCGGTGGTCGAACCTTTTGCTGATTTCTGGCTGCGTTACCGCTGGCAGGCCGTGCTGCTGCTGGCGCTGATCGCGGTCTACCGCATCAGCGACGTGGTCATGGGCATCATGGCCAACCCGTTTTATGTGGACATGGGTTTCACCAAAAGCGAGGTGGCCAGCGTGACCAAGCTCTACGGCGTCATCATGACCTTGGTCGGGGCGTTTGTGGGCGGCGTGCTGTCGGCGCGGCTGGGCGTCATGCGCGTGCTCATGCTGGGTGCGGCCTTGAGTGCGCTCACCAATTTGTTGTTTGTCTGGCTCAGCGGCGTGGGGCACGACGTGCAGGCCCTGGTCTGGGTCATCTCGGCCGACAACCTGGCCAGTGGCATTGCGTCTGCCGCGTTCATCGCTTATTTGTCCTCGCTCACCAACATCAGCTATTCGGCCACGCAGTACGCGCTGCTCAGCTCCATGATGCTGCTGCTGCCCAAGTTCATCGCCGGGTTTTCGGGCGATTATGTGGATGCGCATGGCTATGCCAGCTTCTTCACCGCCACCGCTTGGCTGGGTTTGCCAGTGCTCGTGTTGGTGGCACTGGCATCGCGGGTGCACGCCAAAACCCAGCTACCTCGGCCTTGAAGGTCCGGCCTGCTTAAGTTTGAATTTTGTTCACCGGTATCCCGTAGGTCGGCGGCTTCAGCCCCGACATGCAGCCCACGCTGAAGACCGCAATGTCGGGGCTGAAGCCATCGACCTACAACTGGCGGTCAGGTTTGAAATGGCTGGATAAATGGGTGGGCACACTCGTATTTACCCAGATTTACAAAACCGACACGTACAACGCTTACAAAAAGGCGATGATCAATCCATGCAACAAATCTTGATGATCGAAGACGATGTGCGCTTGGCGGGCATGGTGGCGGACTATTTGGGGCAAAACGGTTTTGGCGTCAGTCATGCGCCCAACGCGCAAAGTGGCCTGACCCGCTTGCAAAGCGCGGGCGTTGACCTGGTCATCCTCGACCTGATGCTGCCCGACATGGATGGCCTGCAGGTGTGTCAGCGCATCCGCACCCTGCCCGGCGCTTTGGGGCAGGTGCCGGTGCTCATGCTCACCGCCAAAGGCGATCCGATGGACCGCATCATCGGCCTGGAAATGGGGGCCGACGATTATTTGCCCAAGCCCTTTGAGCCCCGCGAATTGCTGGCCCGAATCAAAGCCATCTTGCGGCGCAAGAACCCTGTGCACGACACGCCAACTCAACTCATGCAATTTGGCTCGCTCGAAATCGACCGCGACGCCCGCCGCGTCAGCGTCAAGGGGCAAGATTGCGAGCTGACCTCGCACCAATACGACCTGCTGGTGGCCTTGGCCGAACGCGCAGGCCGCGTACTCACACGCGACCAAATCATGGAAGCTGTGCGCGGCCGCGAACTTGAAGCGTTTGACCGGTCCATCGACGTGCACATGGGCCGCATCCGCGCCGCCATCGAGGTCGACCCCAAAGCACCCCAACGCATCCTCACCGTGCGCGGTGTGGGCTATGTGTTTGCCCGCCAGCAAGACTGAGCCCATGCCGATCCAAGCATTCTCGCGTCACTGGACACGCCACCTGTACCTTCGCATCTGGTTGGCGGTTGTGGGTGTGGTGACTCTGTCGATGCTGGTGGTGGGCTGGGCCTGGCGGGCCACGGTCGAGCACCATGCCGCGCCGCCTGCCCCGCGTGAATGGGTGGTACTGAACGCCCAAGGCGACGTGTTGGACAGCACCACCCGGGCCGGGCCTGGTGCGCCTTTGGTTTTTGAGGTGCCTTTGCCCGATGGACAGACCCTGGCGCTGCAAGTGCAGCGCAGCGGCGAGCGTGCTGGTGAGCGCCCCCGTGCCTCCGCGATGCAAGGTATGCCTGGCATCCCCGGTGTGGGCCCAGGCCCGGACGGCCGCGTACCCCACCATTTGCGCAAGGAAATGCCCTGGTGGGCCAAGCCTTCGGGTTTTTTCTGGATGCTGGGTCTGATTGGTCTGGCTGTGGCGCTGGGCCTGTACCCGGTGGTGCGCAGGCTCACGCAGCGGCTAGAAGGTCTTCAGCGCGGCGTGCAGCGCTGGGGCGAGGGCGATTTGTCGGTGCGCATGCCCGTGCAAGGCGACGACGAAGTGGCCGATTTGTCCGAGCGCTTCAACGCGGCGGCCGAGCGCATCCAAGGCCTGATGGCCTCGCAAAAATCTTTGCTGGCCAACGCCTCGCACGAGTTGCGTTCGCCACTGGCACGCATCCGCATGGGGCTGGAGCTGGTGGACGGCCCCCGCGCCGACGCCGCATTGCAGCAACGCACCCGTGCCGAAATCTTGCGCAACATGGCCGAGCTGGACCAGCTGATCGACGAGATTTTGTTGGCCAGTCGCCTCGATGCCAAAGAAGCTGACATCGGCACCGTGGAGGCGGTGGACCTGGTGGGCTTGTGCGCCGAAGAGTGCGCCCGGGTCGGGGCCAGATTTGACGTGGCCGAAGGCCTGGCCCAACTCGAAGTGCCCGGCGTGGCCAAACTGCTGCGGCGCATGGTGCGCAACCTGCTGGAAAATGCGCGGCGCTATGGGGCCAGCGTGCAGACGGATGCAGTCGTGTTGCGCCTGCACACCAGCCCCGAAGGCGTGGTGATGAGTGTCAGTGACCGCGGCCCTGGCGTCCCCGAAGCCTGGCGGCAACGCATCTTTGAACCCTTTTTTAGACTGCCAGGCGCCAGCGAACAGGTCGGCGGCGTTGGCCTGGGCCTGTCCTTGGTCAAAAGCATCGCCGAGCGGCATGGCGGCAACGCCGAATGTCTCGCCCAACCCGGCGGTGGGGCTGTTTTTGTGGTGAAACTAACAGATGGTCTTGATAATTTATCAAATTAATTATGGTGGATGTATGACTTGTCAGTTTTAGTTAATGTAATTAAGTCTAAAATTCTCATTCGCTTTAATTTGGCGTTGAAAACCCAATTTCTGCGAACAAGCATCCCGAAAATCGCTTCACAAAGCCAGTTTCGACAGGAAAAGCCCGCCAGCCCCCGTTCATCAAAGACGCTGGGGCTGCGGTAGCCTGCAAGAGCAGGCTATTCATGGACGAAGTCCTTGTTGCTTAGTAGGATTCAATCCCCTTTCATAACCGGGCGTACCCATGCGAACAACACAACAAATGAGTATCACCTTGCCGAACGACATGGCCGATGCGGTCAAGGCCAGAGTTCGAATTGGCGATTACGCCAGTGAAAGTGAAGTGATCCGAGAAGGCCTGCGAGCGCTTATGGCCAGTGAAAGAGCCGTAGAAAGTTGGTTGCACCAGCAAGTTGGGTCCGCTTACGATGCCCTCCAGGCAGACCCTTCTCGTGGTCAAGTTCGATCACATCTGGCCAACCGTTTCAACAAGCCAGCGTGACCGGCTACACCCATGGCATCGTCAGTTACTGTGAAAGTCTTTCCACTTTCCCGCAACGTGGCAATCAACGCGACGACGTACGGCCAAGCTTGCGAACAACTCACTACAACAAAAGAGCCGTGATCGCTTTTGCAGTCACCCCTGAAGAGGTTTTTATTTTGGGCGTTTTTTACGGCGGTCAAGATTACGAGACGATGCTCCAAGACGACTCCGACAACAGCGTGCCAAACTGATATGCCCTACACCGTCACCCCCACCCACATCCCCGACTTGCTCATCCTTGAGCCCAAAGTGTTCGGCGACAGCCGAGGCTTCTTTTTTGAAAGCTTCAACCAGCAAGACTTCAAGCAAGTCACCGGTCTGGATGTGAACTTTGTGCAAGACAACCACAGCCGCAGCGCCCGCGGCGTGCTGCGCGGCCTGCACTACCAGCTGCAACAAGCCCAAGGCAAGCTGGTGCGCGTGGTGCGCGGCGCGGTGTTTGACGTGGCGGTGGACATCCGCAAAAGCTCCCCCACCTTTGGCCAATGGGCCGGGGTAGAGCTGACCGAAGACAACCACAAACAAATGTGGATTCCGCAAGGCTTTGCCCACGGCTTTGTGGTCCTGTCGGACACCGCGGACTTCTTGTACAAAACCACCGACTACTACGCCCCCGCGCACGAGCGCTGCATCGCGTGGAACGACCCGGCCATTGGCATCACCTGGCCCCAAGGCCTGACGCCGCAGCTGTCGGCCAAAGACCAAGCAGGTTTGACGCTGGCGCAGGCTGAGGTGTTTGCCTGATATTGCACAAAGCATCAATTGAAGAATAAAATGATTCGTTTTTTGATGCCCAAAGGACCCAAGCCATGCGCACAACATTGACACTGGACGATCAATTGCTGGCTCAAGCCCAGAAAATCAGTGGCCTGACAGAGCGCACTCAACTGCTGAGAGAAGCACTTTTGGCGCTGGTGCAGCGCGAAAGCGCCCATCGCCTCGCGCAACTTGGCGGCACTGAACCCCAGCTGATGTCCATCCCTAGGCAACAATCGGCCACATGATTTTGGTTGACACCTCCGTTTGGGTGGACCACTTGCGCCAGGGCGAGCCATTGTTGGTTCAGTCACTGATGCAAACACAAGTGGCAACCCATCCTTTTGTGGTGGGGGAATTGGCTTGTGGCAACTTGAAGAACCGACAAACAGTGATTGAACTGCTGCAAGGTCTGCCCCCGGTGAAATCCGCCCTTGATCATGAAGTCATGCACTTCATTGAAAGTAAGGGCCTCATGGGCAAAGGCATTGGCTACATCGATGCTCACCTCTGTGCCAGTGCATTGATCTCAGGTGTGAAGCTTTGGACCCGCGATAAAAGACTGCACGGCATTGCTCAAACGCTCAATTGCGTATGGGCTGAACCCGTTCACTGAAGAATAAACAACAACAATGCAAAACTTCTCCGCATCTCCCCGCGAGATGGTCGCCAGCCTTTGGCGCAACAAAGGCTTGATCCGAAACCTGATTCACCGTGAAGTCGTGGGCCGCTACAAAGGCTCCATGCTCGGCATCTTCTGGTCGCTGGCCAACCCCATCTTCATGCTGGCGGTCTACACCTTTGTGTTCAGCGTTGTCTTCAAGGCCCGTTGGGGAGCTGGCGGCAGCGACTCCAAAACCGAATTCGCATTGGTCTTGTTTGCCGGCCTGATGATCTTCAACCTGTTTTCTGAATGCATCAGCCGAGCCCCCGGCTTGATACTGGCCAACGTCAACTACGTCAAGAAAGTCGTCTTCCCCTTAGAAGTGCTGCCTTGGGTCAGCATGGGCAGCGCCTTGTTTCAGTTTGTGGTCAGCTTGGGTGTTTGGCTGGTGGCATATGGGCTGCTCTTTGGCGTACCGCATTGGCATGTGCTGCTGCTGCCACTGGTGCTGGTGCCACTGGTGCTGTTTGTCATGGGGCTGAGCTGGGCGCTGGCCTCGCTGGGGGTGTACCTGCGCGACGTGGGCCAAATCATTGGTGTGCTCATCACCGTGCTGATGTTTTTGACGCCCATTTTTTATCCGGCATCTGCGCTGCCCGCCGCCTACCAACCGCTCATGTTCATGAACCCGCTGACAGCCCCCATCGAAATGGCGCGTGACCTGATGTATTGGGGAAAACTGCCAAGCCTGAGTTTGCTCGCCGTCTACGGAGCAGGAGCGCTAGGTTTTGCCCTGCTGGGCTTTGCCTGGTTTCAGAAGACCCGCAAAGGATTTGCAGATGTTCTCTGAACACACCACCCCAGACAGCACCGAATACGCCATCGAAGTCAATGCCTTGAGCAAGTGCTACCAGATCTATGACAAGCCCAGCGACCGCCTTAAGCAAATGCTGATGCGCGGACGCAAGCAGTACTACAAAGAATTCTGGGCACTCAAAGACGTCAGCTTCAAGATCAAAAAAGGCGAGACCGTAGGCATCATTGGCCGCAACGGCTCGGGCAAGTCCACCTTGCTGCAAATGATCTGCGGCACGCTCAACCCCACGGGGGGCGAAGTCAAAGTCAATGGCCGCGTGGCAGCGCTGCTGGAGTTGGGGGCAGGCTTCAACCCGGAATTTTCGGGTGTAGAAAACGTCTATATGGCGGCATCGCTTTATGGCCTGAGCAAAGAAGAAGTCGATCAGCGCTTTGATGCGATTGCCGCCTTTGCTGACATTGGCGACCACATCCACCAACCCGTCAAAACCTATTCCAGTGGCATGTTTGCTCGCTTAGCATTTTCGGTTGTGGCCCATGTTGAACCAGATGTTTTAGTGGTTGATGAAGCTTTAGCTGTTGGAGATGCTCGTTTTGTTGCCAAGTCAATGAAGAAAATAAAGAAACTTCAAAATTCTGGGTCAACAATAATTTTTGTTAGTCATGATGTCGGCTCCGTACGAACCCTATGTCAACAAGCTATTTGGTTGCATGCTGGGCACTTAATGGATTTGGGTGAGGTCTTCCCAGTGACCGGCAAATTCACAGAATATATTTTTAAAGATCCTGATTTAGACGATACAGCCGAAGATAAAATAAAAGCAGTTGAAAATCAACTCGCAAATAATATTATTTCTAATAAAGATGATATAGATTTTAATGAAAAAATTATAAGCAATTCAATTAAATTTATGCCAATTAGAAATCCGAGACATTTGGCGCATTGGGGATCGCATCAAGGTTTGATATTGAGCTCCAACCTCACCAATTCCGAAAACCAAGAACAAGACGTTTTCAACTTTAGCGAATCATTTAAAATTTATGTAAAAGTCAAAGTACCAAAAACAATCCCAAGGAACACGCTCGGCGTTGCAATATCCATAAAGGACCTAAAAGGTACAGATTTGATTGTTTCATCAACTTATGACTCTCAAGTGAGGATATTACCAGAAGGTGAAAATTTCCAAGTTGTTTTTTCAATGATAAATATATTAGCTGAAGGAGAGTACTTGCTTGTTGTAGCACTGGAAAGCAGAGAGCATAACAGCATACATTACTATGAATACATTGAGGGAATTCAATATTTTAAAACTTTATCAAATAGAAAAATATTTGGAATTTTTCAACCACAAATCGATCAACAGGTATTGGCACATCCATGACAAATACTGATGAAATAAATACGCAAAGATACTGGGATGGCCGCTTCAATGAAGACTGGGAGCAGTTTGACGGTCCGGCACAGTCAAGATTTTTTTCAACCATTGCTCTTCAAAATATACCCGATTGGCTATTGAATGAAGCAAAAGGCAATAAATTAACCATTGCTGATTGGGGGTGCGCTCAAGGTGATGGAACTAGTGTTTGGGCTGACTATGTAGCATCGATTCAGATTACAGGTATAGATTTTTCGGAGGCGGCAATCCAAATTGCAAAAAAACGTTATCCAGATATTAAATTTTTGGCTGAAAACTGGCTGGAACCGAGTTTTAATTCAAATTTAAAATATGATATTGTTTTTTCATCAAATACGCTGGAGCATTTTCACAAACCTTTCGATATTTTAAATAACATATCCAATCATGCGGAAAAAATATTAATTCTTGCGCTGCCATACAAGGAGCATCAAAGAATTGATGAGCATTTTTTTACATTTATTCCGGAAAATATCCCCAGTGTAATTAAAAGAAAATTTCATCTAGCTTGGTCACGAGTTATTAATTGCAAAGACATTCCGGCCAGCTATTGGCCTGGCGAGCAAATAATCTTGATTTATATAGATTCCGAATGGATGGAATCTTTGAATTTGAAGTTATCAGATATTTCATTGGAGCGAGATGATTCAATTTTTTTGCGAGAGAATCATGGTGTATTACTGGCCGAGCGTGATCAGGCAATAAATGAGCGTAATCTAGCGATAAATGAGCGTGCTCGTGCTGATGTAGTGCGCGAGCATCTACAAATGCAGCTTCAAACGATGCTGACAAGCAATTCATGGGCAATAACAAGACCGCTGCGTTTCCTTGGCCGGATTGCCCGATACGGGCTGACAAAAAACGATACTCACCGTCTCGCAATCATCGTTAAACCTTACTGGCACATGCTCTCTATATCGCATGAGCTTAGGCAAAGCATCGGCAAGCGCATGAGACGTTTTCTTGCTCGCGTTGCAACTGTGGCATCGGTGAACTTGAAAAAACCTGAATCATTGCCAGAACTTGCAACTAACGAGGTCGGCAAGCCTGACTACTTTGTTTTTTCAGTTATTGACTGGCATTTCCGTCACCAGAGACCGCAGCAGTTAGCGCTCCAGATCGCGGAGACTGGCCGCAGAGTCTTTTACATCTCAGTCGATTTTGTAGACCATGCAGAGCCAGGCTTTGCGCTGGAATCACTTGATTCAAGTGGCCGGTTGTTCAATCTGCACCTGCACCTGCAAGGTGCACCCTCGGTGTACGGCAAACCACCTACTGCTGCCCAAATGAGTCAACTCACTCTCAGTATGGGGAGCTTGCTCGAGTGGACTCAATCGACCTCGGTTGTCTCTTTGATACAGCACTCCTTCTGGTCAGGGCTGGCCGCCCAGATGCCCAATAGCCGCTTGGTGTATGACTGCATGGATCATCACGAAGGTTTCGGCGGTGTATCTGATGAAATGATCGCCCACGAACGGGCCTTGCTTGCAGCTGCGGATTTGACGGTGACGACCTCCTTGTGGCTTGATAACGAGGTCGGCAGCAAAACTAGCCGTCATGTCTTGATACGCAATGCGACAGAGTTTGAACACTTTGCCAAAGCGCCCACTGGCGACATCTACAAAGATCCGCAAGGTCGTCGCATCATTGGTTACTACGGTGCAATTGCCGAGTGGTTTGATGTGGATTTGGTGGGCAAGGTTGCACAAGCATTCCCTGACTGCGCCATTGTGTTGATTGGTGCAGACACAGTAGGCGCGCAGCGTAAGTTGTCAGCATTTACAAACGTCAAATTCCTTGGCGAGATTCCATACAAGCAATTGCCATCTTACGCGCACGCATTTAATGTGTGCCTTTTGCCCTTCAAGGTGATTCCGCTGACTTTGGCGACAAACCCTGTTAAAGCCTACGAGTACCTCAGCATGGGCAAGCCTGTTGTGTCTACAGATTTGCCTGAAGTGCGCGAGATGGGCTCCGTTTGCACGGTAGCCACTGACGCCAGCGATTTTGTGGCTCAGATCAAGAAAAGTCTTGATAACTCTGGTACGCCCGAAACCCGGCAGACTTTTGCACAAGAACAGACATGGGCACATCGCGCACAAGCTTTGATCGCGGCCAGTGAGGACGCCTCGTATGACCCCCTGGTAAGCATTGTGGTGGTCACTTATAACAATCTGGACTTGACCAAGAAGTGCCTTGCCAGTCTGGACGCCTACAGTGACTACGCCAATATGGAAATCATTGTGGTTGACAACGCTTCTAGTGATGGTTCGCAAGCTTGGTTAACCGAGTGGGCAAAAGAAGCGCTCAATCGCAAATTGGTGTTGAACGAGGACAACCGTGGCTTTGCTGCCGGCAACAATCAAGGGCTTACATTGGCCGGTGGAAAGTACCTTGTCATGCTCAACAACGACACCCATGTTACGCCAGGGTGGGTACGCACAATGGTTAACCATATGCGTTGCGACGCAAGCATAGGTTTGCTTGGCCCAGTGACTAACAACATTGGTAACGAAGCGCGTATTGAAATTTTTTATGACGACATGGCGCAGATGCTCCAGCGTTCTGCCAGCTACACCCACGCACACGTTGGCCAGTTGTTGCCTTTGCGCACAGCGGCCTTTTTCTGCGTCATGCTGCGGCGTGAAGTCTTCGAAAAAATTGGCCCGCTGGACGAAGCGTTTGGTCGTGGATTTTTTGAAGATGACGACTATTGCCGCAGGATAGAACAAGCTGGCCTGAGTGTTTATTGTGCTGAAGATGTGTTTATTCATCATCATTTATCGGCCTCTTTCAACAAACTGCGCAGTTCAGAACGACAGGCTTTGTTTGAAAAAAACAAGGCCACTTACGAGGCAAAGTGGGGGGCATGGATTCCCCATGAATTCAGGCAATAAAAGTAATGAGCAAGAAAATTCTTTGTGTAGTAGGTACCCGCCCTGAGGCCATCAAAATGGCCCCCGTCATCCTCGCACTGCAACAAGAACCCTGGGCACAAGTGCGAGTACTTGCCACAGCGCAGCACAGGCAAATGCTCGATCAGGTTAATGCCTTCTTTGGGATTGAGCCTGATATTGACCTCAACATCATGCGTCCCAATCAAGCGCTCACCACCTTGGCGGCACGCTTGCTGCTGGAAATGGACGAAGTGCTGCTGTCCGAAAAACCCGATGCCGTGCTTGTGCAAGGTGACACCACCACCGTTATGACCGTCGCGCTCGCTTGTTTCTACCATCGCATTCCCATTGGGCATGTGGAGGCAGGCTTGCGTACATGGGACATGCAAAACCCCTTCCCGGAAGAAGCCAACCGCGTGATTGCCAGTAAATTGGCGCGCTGGCACTGGGCGCCGACCGAAGGCTCTAAGCAAAACCTGCTGAAAGAGGGTGTTGCCGAAGAAGACATCGTTGTCACTGGCAATACCGTGATCGACGCTTTGTTGATGACTGCCGCCAAAGACCTGAATGTAGGTATCGAACTGGATGCAAACAAGCGCTTGATCCTGGTCACCTCGCATCGCCGCGAAAATTTTGGTGAACCCTTTCGTAACATTTGCCGGGCCTTGCGCACCTTAGCCGAGCAAAACCAGGACGTTCAATTTCTATACCCGGTGCACCCAAACCCGAACGTCAAAGATGTGGCATACGAATTACTGGGGTCGCTACCGAACTTCTTCCTCTGTGAGCCGCTGGACTATGCACGCTTTATTGCTGCGATGAAGCGTTCTTACATCATTCTGACCGACTCCGGCGGCGTGCAGGAGGAGGCGCCAGCACTTGGTAAACCTGTCTTGGTTTTTCGTGAAGAAACCGAGCGCCCTGAAGCCGTAGACCAAGGGGCGGTCAAACTGGTTGGCCCCAACTACGACCGCATTGTTTCTGAGACCCAGCAGTTGCTCGATGACGAAAATGCTTACAAGGCCATGGCTCGAGGTGTGTCGCCCTATGGAGACGGATTGGCAGCGCAGCGTATCGTACAAACCTTGCGCGCACACTTCGTTGGTGAATGATGCTGTGGTTGGCGCAATGACAGTCGTAGCACGCATATTGATTTTGCGCGCACTGCCCTACGGTGCTGACTCACGTGCCGTGAGGTGGGGGCAGATATATTCTGCACACCCTACGTCTTGGGGTTGTTGGGGGTCAAAAGATCCGGCACATCAAGCCAGCAATATTCTGAAAAATCGCCCCAGTACTGGTTACTGGGGCTTTGTTTTTGGCTATTGCAAATTCATATTTGCCGCTTTTTTCTTTGCGTATCATCGATTGTCTGCTGGCGACACTGTGGTGTGTGTAGACCTTGAAACTGCTGTTCCAGGCATGCTGGCGGCAAGGCTGCGCGGTGCGCGTGTTCACTTTGATGTAGCGGACCCGTTTGATTTGGCAAAGCCCGTTCCACTGAAGCGATTTTTCCGTTGGCTGGAGTGGTGGGTGGCTAAGCATGCAGATGTTGTCACGGTGCCCCATTCCTCACGCCTTGATCTTTATGGCAGACCTTTAACAAATGCGCAGATTGTAGAAAACGTACCGCTGTTACCTTTTATGCAACAGCTTCGAACATTTTTAAAAGATGCCAATGGTCAGGCTGCCATGACCTTTGGCTACTTTGGAACGCTTGAAACCCATCGTGGACTGGAAGACATTGTAAAACTGGCCATGGAAAACGAAGCGGTGTGCTTCAAGGTAGGCGGTCGGGGTGCATTGGAATCCTTTATTCGTAAAGCCAGCGCATCTTGTCCTCGTATCGAATTTGTAGGTGAATATCTTCCGGCTGATCTGCCTGGGCTTACGCGAGGCGTAGACGTATATTGCTCCCTTTATTATTTAAGCAAGCCCTTGCACCGCTATGCTGCACCCAATAAGTTTTTTGAGCACCTTGCATTAGGGTTGCCTGTATTGATGTCAGCCAATACGCCCTATGCCAAGGATGTTGTGGAAGGCGAAACTGGTTGGGTGATTGAGGATGGGTATGAATCATTACAGGCTTGGTTTGCATCTACGCGCCTGTATAAAAGTGCATTCGAAAGCGCCTCGGAGAATGCACAGAAAAAATGGCAAAGTAGTTATCAAAACTGGCTTACTCAACAAAAAGAGAAGTTGCTCGCTTTCAACACGTAATGCGAACAGGTCTTGTTGTCCCCACCCGAAACCCCGGCACCCTGTGGCCTCGGTGGCTGGCTGCAGTGCAGGCGCAGGCTTTGGCTGGGGGTGTGGCGCTGATCGGCGTGGTGGTGGACTCTGGTTCCACCGACGGCACCACCTTTTCCGATTTACCTCAGGGCTGGCAGTTGCAGCCTATTGCGGCTTCAGACTTCAACCACGGCGGCACCCGCAATATGGCGCTTTCACATTTGCCGGCTGGCACAGATGTAGTGGTGTTCACGACGCAAGACGCCTTGCTCTCAGACCCACACGCCATCTCGCGCTTAGTGTCGGTGTTTGCAAACCCTTCGGTGGCCTGTGTATACGGCAAGCAGTTGCCCCATACCGATGCTACGCCCGTGGCGGCGCATGCCCGCTTGTTCAATTACCCCGCAGAATCCCGTGTAGTCAGCCTGGCCGACAAGGCAAGGCTGGGCCTCAAGGCCTGTTTCATGTCCAATTCTTTCGCGGCCTACCGTGTGGCAGATCTGCAGGCGGTGGGGGGCTTCCCGTCCGATGTGATTTTGGGCGAGGACATGTCGGTCGCGGCGCGCTTGCTCATGGCGGGCAAGTCGGTGGCTTATGTGGCCGATGCTTGTGCCTACCACTCGCACAATTACAGCGTGATGCAAGAGTTCCGCCGGTATTTCGATACCGGCGTCTTCCATGCACGAAGCCCTTGGCTTTTGGCTGAGTTCGGTTCTGCCGGTGGCGAGGGATTGCGCTTTGTGCGATCTGAGCTGGCTTATTTGTGGCGTCATGCCCCAGGGTGGATTCCGTCGGCGCTGGTGCGCACGGCTGCCAAACTGATCGGTTACCGCCTGGGGCGTTTGGAGTCGCATTGGCCTTTGTGGTTCAAGCGCTGGTGTAGCATGCACAAGGGGTTTTGGGGCTGAGCAGCCAAGGCAGATCATCCTGTCGTTTGAACAGCGGGGCAATCAAACAGACATCCTTGACCAAGTCTGTCGATGTGAGTTTGGACATTGAAGGTGTTGCCGAGCTGTGATGAATCTACAAGTTTGCCGGCATCAATGGCCAACATACACTGTCGTTGTCAGGCAGTTGTAGAGATGTGTATTTTGCGAACAGTAACAGCCGGTTAGACCGGCTTTTTTGTTATTTGGGGTGGATGTGTTGGATAAGAAAAGTCAAATCTGGCGACGATTAAGCCCGCTGCAGATCCGCATGACCAAGGCGGTTTTACTAGGGGTTGATGTGGTGGCCTTGCTGGTATCGGGGCTGCTGGCGGCACTGCTGGCGCAGTTGTGGGCTGAGCCCCCAAATGCGCAGTGGTTGGTGACGCAGGATGTGCAGCGGTATTGGGCTTGGCTGGGTGTAGCGGGTGTGGGCTTGGGTTTCTTTTTGGTGCGCTTTCGCCATTACAGCGACCGCAAACCTTTTTGGTCTGAGTTGGGCGAGACGATGATCGCTTTGCTGGTGTTGGCCGTGCTTGATTTGGCGGTTCTGGCCCTGACGCGCTGGAACTCTTCGCGTTTGTGGTGGGCCCTGGTGTGGCCGTTGGCCATGCTGTGTGTGCCGCTGGGCCGGGGCTTGGCGAGGTCGCTGATGCGGCGTGCGGGCGTATGGCAGCGCCCCACCTTGATCGTGGGCAATGGGCCCAATGCGCACGAGGCGGTGGCCGCCCTGAACAGCGAGCCGGCTTTGGGTTTTGCAGTGGTGGAGTTCATCGATGCAGCCCAGGCTTCAACGGCATTGACAAAAAAGCTGAAGCAGTGGGCCCAAGTGCCCGGCGTGCAGTTTGTGCTAGCTTTGGAGCACGGTCAAAACGATTTGCGCGAAGACTTGCTGCGGCGCTTGGCGCACTGGAAGGCCGAAGACGTGAGCGTGGTGCCGGCCATGCGGGGTGTGCCTTTGTTTGGCACCGACATGTCGTATTTCTTCTCGCACGAGGTGGCGATGCTCAAGTTGCGCAACAACTTGCGCTATTGGCCCGCTCGCTTGCTCAAGCGGGTATTCGACTTGTTCGCGGCTTTGGTGCTGCTGGTGTTGGGGGCCTTGCCTTTGCTCTACATCGCCTTGCGCATTCGGCGCGACGGCGGCCCGGCCATGTTTGCGCACCAGCGGGTGGGGCAATCGGGCAAGGTGTTTCCGTGCTTCAAGTTCCGTACCATGCAGGTAGATGCCGAAGAGCGCTTGCGCGAACTGCTGGCCAATGACCCGGCCGCACGCGCCGAGTGGGAGCGCGAGTTCAAGCTGCGCAACGACCCGCGCATCACACCCATCGGCCAGTTTTTGCGCCGCACCAGCCTGGACGAGCTGCCGCAGTTGTTCAACGTGATCCGCGGCGAGATGAGCCTGGTGGGCCCCCGCCCTGTGATCCGCGCCGAGCTGGCACGTTATGGCGACGATGTTGATTACTTTTTGATGGTGCGCCCAGGCATGACAGGCCTGTGGCAGGTCAGCGGACGCAACGACACCAGCTATGAGACCCGGGTGTACCTGGACACTTGGTACGTGAAGAACTGGTCCCTGTGGTATGACATTGCGATTATGTTCAAAACAATACGCGTGGTGCTGAACAAGGACGGCGCATATTGAAGCCTGTAGCCCTGACTTGTGCCAGTCTGGGTCAGTGGTGGTGGCCCACCACTTCGCCGGCTTTGAGTTTGTAAACCGTACCGCAATAGGGGCACTTGGCCTGGCCGGATTTGGCCACGTCCAGGTACACCTTGGGGTGGCTGTTCCAGATTTTCATGTCAGCCTTGGGGCTGGGGCAAAACACACCGCCCTGGGGGTTCAGGTCGGCGGTCAGCAGTTCAACAGTCGCGTTGCTCATGGGTCAAACCTGGGTCAGCCAGTGGGCGTATTGGGGGTTGCGGCCGTTGACGATGTCAAAGAAGGCGCTCTGGATTTTCTCGGTGATGGGGCCGCGGCTGCCCACGTAATCGCCCTTGCCCAGCTCGATGCGGTCAAGTTCGCGAATTGGGGTCACTTCGGCGGCGGTGCCCGTAAAGAACGCTTCGTCGGCGATATAGACCTCGTCGCGGGTGATGCGCTTTTGCACGATCTCTAAACCCAAGTCTTTGGCAATGTGGAACACCGTGTTGCGGGTGATGCCGTTCAGGGCGCCGGCCGACAGGTCGGGCGTGTAGATCACGCCGTTTTTCACCACAAAGATGTTCTCACCCGCGCCTTCAGACACAAAGCCCGAGGTGTCGAGCAACAGGGCTTCGTCGTAACCTTCGTCGGTCACTTCCATGTTGGCCAAGATGCTGTTGGTGTAGTTGCTCACCGCCTTGGCTTGCGTCATGGTGATGTTGACGTGGTGGCGGGTGTAGCTGCTGGTCTTCACGCGGATGCCGCGCTTCAGGCCTTCTTCGCCCAAATAGGCCCCCCAAGTCCAGGCGGCCACCATCAGGTGGATGGTGTTGCCCTTGGGGCTGACGCCCAGCTTCTTGTCACCAATCCAGGTCAGGGGGCGGATGTAGCCCGACTCCAACTTGTTCTCGCGCACCACGGCGCGCTGGGCTTCGTTGACCTGCCCTTGCGTGAAGGGGATATTCATGCGCAAGATCTTGGCGCTGTTGAACAGCCGCTCGGTGTGCTCTTGCAGGCGGAAGATGGCGGTGCCTTGCTCGGTTTTGTAGGCGCGCACGCCTTCAAAAGCGCCGCAGCCGTAGTGCAGGGTGTGGCTCAGCACATGGATCTTGGCGTCGCGCCAATCGACCATCTGGCCGTCCATCCAGATTTTGCCGTCACGGTCTGACATGGAGGGGATGACAACGCTCATGAAAGTGTCCTTTGAAGAAGGGGCATTAAACAGTGCAAAAGGGAGATTTTAAGGGCTGACCTGCTCGGGCCGCTGCAGCGTCCATTCGGTCAGCTTGCCGCCCACAAAAGTGCAGCTCACGCTCGACTGGCCAGTGTCGGTCCAGCGGTACACCTCGGGTTGGGCGTCTTTTTCGGTTTTCAGCTCGCCCAAGGCGCGGGTCATGGCGATCACATGCATCAAGGTCGCGCCTTTTTTCAGCTTGGCGTTGAGCATCACCGCACTGGCCACATGGCCGATCGGGCGATCGGCGGCTTTTTTGAGGATGGTGAGCAGGCGCGTGAAGTGCAGCAGCACCCACATGACAATGCCGCCCACGGCCAGGGCGATGCCCGGCCATCCAAAGGCATGCCAAGCCCCAACGGTCAGGGCGGCGATGGCGGTGAGGGTGAGGATTCGGGTGAAATTCATGGGGGCCGATTGTGCCTTGCTGGCGCGACTGGGTGCGCCATCAGCTGGATTTTTTCAGGGCCAAGGCCTGATCGTACAAGGTGTTTTTGGATTCGCCCGAGATCTCGGCCGCCAGTTTGACCGCTGTTTTGAGGGGCAATTCGGGCAGCAGCAGCTGCAAGACCCGCAGGCCTTCGCCCGTGGCGTCGTCTACCGGCGCGTCGTGCAGCACCAGCACAAATTCACCCCGCAGGCGCTCGGGCTTTTCGGCCAGCCAGGCGCTCAAATCTTGCGCGGGCAGGGTCTCGATTTGCTCGAATTGCTTGGTCAGCTCGCGCCCCAGCGTGACGCGGCGCGGGCCCAGCAGCGCCAGCGCCTGGGCCAGGGCTTCGATGCGGTGCGGTGCCTCCAGCAGCACCACGGCGCGGCTTTCTTGGGCCAGCTTTTGCACGGCCAGTTGCCGCTCGGTGGCTTTGCTGGACAGGAAACCCGCAAACACAAAGCCGCCGTCACCGGTCATGCCCGCTGCGCTCAGGGCGGTGGTCACGCTGCTGGCCCCGGGCAAGGGCATGACCCGAAACCCGGCTTGACGCACGGCGGCCACCAGCCGGGCCCCTGGATCGCTGATAGCGGGCGTGCCCGCATCGCTCACATAAGCCACGCGCTGGCCTTGCCCCAAGCGCTCCAGTACGTTATGCGCCGCTTCGGCTTCGTTGTGCTGGTGCACCGCCAGCAGTTGGCTGCCCGGACGGTCCAGCCCATAGGCGCGCAGCAATTGCTGGGTGTGGCGGGTGTCTTCGCAGGCCACCACGTCCACCTTGGACAGCACATGCAAGGCACGCAGGCTGATGTCGGCCAGGTTGCCAATCGGGGTGGCCACGACATACAGTGTGCTGGCCGGGTGGTTTTGTGCACCAGCGGCTTCGTGCGCAGCCGCCAGGGCGTTGGCAAACGAGGCAGACAAGGGAGACGGAGTCAATGCAATTCCTCAAAAAAGACAAAGTGGGTCAGCCCTCGGCCAAAGCCCGGGGTGATGCGGGCGAAGACGAGGCGCTGGCCTTTTTGCAAGCACGCGGCTTGCGGTTGTTGCAGCGCAATTATCGGACCCCCGGCCGAGGCGGGGGCGAAATAGACCTGATCATGCAAAGTCCAGACGGCACCGTGGTGTTTGTCGAGGTGCGGCAACGCAGCCGAAGTGACTTTGGCGGTGCGGCCGCCACCATCGGCCATGTCAAGCAACGGCGCATTGTGTTTGCAGCCCGGCATTACCTGCTCAGCTGGCGTCAGTTGCCGCCGGCCCGCTTTGATGTGGTGGCCCTGGATGCCGCCGGGCCGCAGTGGCTGCAGGCGGCCTTTGACGCCAGCTAGCGTTCCGGTTTCCCGTAGGTCGGTGGCTTTAGCCCCGACATTCCGGGCTAAGGCGCGGGCTGAACCGGGCTGACGGGGTTATCATCCCGGCCTATGTTAGACCTGCGCATTCAACAGCATTTCATCGACAGTGCCGATCTGCACTACCAGGTGGCCGATGGCTTGGCCAAGCCTGTTGATTCGGCCGTTCAGGCCGTTTTGGCCTGCGTGACCGGTGGCGGCAAGGTGCTGACGGCTGGGCTGGGTGCATCGGCAGGTCTGGCGCAATATTTGGCGGGGTTGCTGGTGGGCGGCTTTGAGCGAGAAAGACCGGGCCTGTCGGCCATGGCCTTGTCGGCCGATGCCCAGATGGCCACTTTGTGGCCCGAAGAGCAGGCTGTGGCCAGCCAGGTGCGTGCCTTGGGCCACACCGGGGATGTGCTCTTTCTCATCAGCGCCCATGGGACTGAAAACACCCTGGTGCAGGCGGTGCAGGCCGCGCACGAGCGTGAAATGAGTGTGGTGGCACTCACCGGTCACCAAGGCGGCGCATTGGCCAGCCAACTGCGCGAGACCGATGTGCACGTGTGCGTGCCCCATGAGCGCGTGGCCCGAATTCGCGAGGTGCAGCAGTTGGTGCTGCACTGTTTGTGTGATGGCATTGACACCCAGTTGTTGGGTGAACAGGAGTCTTATTAAATGAAACGTCAACTTCAAACAGTGGTCTACAGTGCCGTGATGCTGGCCACTTTGGCCAACCTGAGTGCTTGCGCACCTTTGATCGTGGGGGGCGCTGTCATGACCGGTGTGGTGGCCACTGACCGCCGCACCACGGGCACCCAGGTCGAAGACGAAAGCATTGAGATCAAAGTGGCCAGCGCCGTGCGCCAAGAAATGGGCGATCGCATCCACCTGAACGTGACCAGCTTCAACCGCCAAGTGCTGCTCAGTGGCGAGGTGCGCACCGCTGCGGACAAGGAGCGCGCCGAAAAACTCGCGTCGAGCCAGGAAAACGTGAACGCGGTGGTGAACGATTTGACGGTGATGCCCGTCAGTTCACTGACCCAGCGCTCCAAGGACATCGTCATCACCGGCAGGATCAAAGCGGCCTTTGTGGACGCCAAAGATCTGCAGGTCAACGCCTTCAAGGTGGTGACCGAGCGCGGCATCGTCTATCTGATGGGCCGCGTGACTGCGCGCGAGGCCAAACGCGCCACGGACATCGCCCGCGGCATGAGCGGTGTGGCCAAGGTGGTGCGCGTATTTGAAGAAATTCCCGAGCAAGAGCTTCAGCGCCTGAGCCGTCCGACCCAGTAATCGGTCCGATGTCAGCCGGCGCGCCGTCTTGGTCGACCGCCTCACCAGGTTTCTATGGCCAAGCTGCCATCAGAGGGCTTCACGCGCCCGGCTTCCAGACCCGCCACCAACCACTCCCGCGTGGCGGCGGGATCAATCACCGCATCAATCTCTAAGGTGGCCGCCATGTTGATGGCGCTGCCGTTGTCGTATTGCTGCGCCAGCAGCTGCTCAAACAGCGCTTCGCGCTCGGGGCCTTCGGGCAGGGCCTCCAGTTCTTTGCGGTAACCCAAGCGCACAGCCCCTTCCAGGCCCATGCCGCCAAACTCGCCTGTGGGCCAGGCCACAGTGGCCAGCGTTTCATGAAAGCCCCCGCCGGTCATGGCCATCGCGCCCAGGCCATAGCCTTTGCGCAGCACCACGCTCAGCAGTGGCACCCGCAGGTGCGCGGCCGCCACAAACATGCGCGAAACATGGCGTACCTGCGCCGTGGCTTCGGTGTCCGGCCCGACCATGAAGCCGGGCGTGTCCACCAAACTCACCATCGGCAAGCCATGCGCGTTGCACAGCTGCATGAAGCGGGCGGCTTTGTCGGCGGCGTCGGCGTCGATCGCGCCGCCCAGGTGCAGCGGGTTGTTGGCCATGAGGCCCACCGGGCGCCCCGCGATGCGCGCCAGCGCGGTGTGGATGCCCGCGCCAAAGCCGGTGCGCAAAGGCAACAGACTGCCTTCGTCGGCAATGCCCTGCATGGCGGCGCGGGTGTCGTACACGCGCAGGCGGTTTTCGGGCACCACATGGCGCAGGGCTTCGGCGGGTGGGGCGTGCCATTCGGTTTGCGCACCCTGAAAACACGACAGGTAATGCCGCGCTGCCGATACCGCCTGCGCTTCGTTGTCCACCAGGATGTCAATCACGCCGTTGCCGTGCTGCACGGCGCTGGGGCCAATCTGTTCGGGCTTGAAGACACCCAGGCCCCCGCCTTCAACCATGGCCGGGCCACCCATGCCGATGTTGCTGTCTGCCGTCGCAATGATCACGTCGCAGCAGCCCAACAAGGCCGCGTTACCCGCAAAGCAGCGCCCCGCCACCACGCCCACCACCGGCACCCGGCCGTTCAGACGCGCAAACGAGGCGAAAGTGGCCAGATTCAGGCCCGCGACGATGGCGACATCGACATCCCCAGGTCGTCCCCCGCCGCCTTCGGCAAACAGCACCACAGGCAACTTGTTTTGCAAAGCGATGCCCAACATACGGTCGGTTTTTTGGTGGTTGCGCATGCCTTGCGTGCCGGCCAGCACGGTGAAGTCGTAGGCCATGACCACCACGCGCTGGCCGTGGATGCAGCCGATGCCGGTGACCATGCCGTCGGCGGGCGTGTTGCGCACAAGATCCTCGGCACTGCGGCGGCGGCTTTGCGCGGCCACGGCCATAGCGCCATATTCCACAAACGAACCCGCGTCACACAGATCGGCGATGTTTTCGCGGGCAGTGCGCAGGCCATTGGCGTGGCGCTTGGCCACCGCTTCGGGGCGCTGTGCGTCGAGCGTGAAAGCCAGGCGGTCTTGCAGTTTTTTCAGGTCAGCCCGTTCGGCAGGTGCCACCGGCGGTTCATCAAGCTGGGGCTGATCAGGCACGGCGCTGGCCACAGACTCAGACAAAGGCGCCAATGTCACCAGCACATCGCCATCCCCCACCGTCTCGCCCGCCTGGAAGAACAGCTCGGCCAAGCGCCCGGCATGGGGGGCACGGATTTCGTGCTCCATTTTCATGGCTTCCAGAATCACCAGCACATCGCCCGTGGCCACGGCATCACCGGCGGCCACCAGCCACTGCACCACTTGCGCTTGAAGGGGGGATCGAATGTCTTGCATTCGGCCATTGTGCGGCGCGCCCCGAAGGGCAAACGGTCAAGTTCGGGACAATGGGCGCGGCCTTTTCATGCCCGGCAGCCCAAGGGCCGCCAGCATGGCGGGTCAGTGCCCGCTGGTGGCGCTGCGCACCCGCGCCACAGCTTGATCAAGCCCTGTCCAGGCGGGCTGGCTCGGGGCATAACGCTGGCGCATGTAACGCGCCAGATCGGCGATTTGCTGGTCGTTGAGCGCATGGCGGAAACCCGGCATGAAGCCCACTTGTGGCCCCGGCACCTCTTGCACGCCATCCAGGATCACGCGCAGCAGGTTGTCTGGCCGCTCACTGTGCAAGTTGGTGTTCAGTGCCAAAGGCCGGTTGACGCCCAACAGCTTGGGGCCGTCGCCTTCGTGGTGGCAGGCGCTGCAAGCGCCATCAAACAAACGCTGACCGGTGCTGCCCACCAGCCGGGTGCGCTGCTCGGCCGCTTGTTGCACCACCTGGCGAGCCAGGCTGGCGCTGTCGGTCTCGGGCGGGTTGAAGCTGGCCAAATAGGTGGCCATGGCGCGGATGTCGCTGTCGGGCACCTGGGCCAGTTGCTGCACCACCGGGGCCATGGGGCCTGCGGCCATGCCATGGTGTTCGGTGTGCCCATGGCGCAGGTAGCGGAACAGCTCTTCAGCGCTCCAAGGCACGGGCGCACGCGACAAGGCCGTCAGAGCCGGGGCTTCCCAGCCGTCCACCATGGCGCCGCTCAAAAATGCCTGGCCGCTGCGCTCTGCGCCCAAGGCGTTGCGCGGCGTGTGGCAAGCACCGCAGTGGCCCACACCATTGACCAGATAGGCACCGCGGTTCCATTCGGCAGACCGGTCCGGAGCGGGCACCCAGGGCTTTGCATCGAGAAACAGGCCATTCCAGGTCGCCATGAAGGCCCGCTGGTTGAAAGGAAAGGCCAGCGAGGTGGTGGGCGGCGCCGACGCCACGGCAGGCTGGGCCATCAGGTAGCCATAAATCGCCATCAGATCGTCGTCGCTCATTTTGGCAAACGACGTGAAAGGAAAGGCCGGGTACAGATGCCGCCCATCGCGCGAGATGCCCTCGCGCATGGCCCGCTGAAAGGCACTGAAGGACCACCGGCCGATGCCGTGCTCAGGGTCGGGTGTGAGGTTGGTGCTGAAGACCGTGCCAAAAGGCGTGCTCATGGCGCGGCCCCCGGCGTTGGACACGCCGCCTGGTGCGGTGTGGCACACCACGCAGTCCCCGGCTGCCGCCAGTTGACGGCCCCGCTCAATGGTTTCGGCGGTGTACAAAGTGCCAGGGCTGAAGGCGACCGGCGCAATGGCCGCCCGCCCGCCCAGCAGCGCCAAAGCGGTGCCCAAGACCCCCAGCAAAACCGCCCCCGCACGCGACCAGACCGGCCAGCGCTGGGGCCAGCGCACGCCTTGCGGCATCACCGTGGGTGCACGTGTGGGTTGGGGCGTGGGCGACTCGGTGGGGGGGGCGTCGCCGTGCAAGGCCGCACGCACCCGCTCGGGGGTGAATGGTGGCTCCCGAAAGCGCACACCGGTGGCGTCAAAAATCGCATTGGCAATGGCCGCCGTGCCGGGCACCGACGACGACTCGCCCGAACCCAAAGGCGCTTCGTGCTGGCGGGGCAGGGTGACGACTTCGACCACCGGCACGTTACGGAAATTCAAAATCGGGTAACTGCCCCACTCCTGTGTGGCCACGGTGTTTTTGAGCGGTTCGATCTGCACTTGCTCATGCAATGCGCGGCTGGTGGTTTGCAACACGTTGCCGTGGATTTGGTGTTCCACGCCAGCGGGGTTGATCATCATGCCGGCGTCATGGCCCACCACCACACGGCTGACATGCACCTCGCCCGTGCGCCGGTTGACCTCGACATCGGCCACCCAGGCCGCCCAGGCCGCGCCAAAGCCCGGCCATTTGCTGTGCACATAACGCGCATAGGCCACGCCTTGGCCCCGAACCACCTCACCGTTGGTGCCGGCCACAGCTTGCTGCCGGGGTGCTGTGCGCACCTGCCATCCAGCGCGCTCGGCGGTGGTCGCCAGCAGCTCGGCAGCGCGCGGATCTTTGAGGTACTGCAAACGGAATTCGACCGGGTCTACCCCGGCAGCCGTTGCCAACTCGTCGATGTAGCTTTCGTGCGCAAACGAGTTGGGCAAGGCCGACACACCGCGCAGCCATGAGGCCCGCAAAATCGGGGCCATGTCGTTCACACTGACCCGCAGGTGGGTGTAGTCGTAGGGGGGGCGTGCGGTGCGGTCACCCATTTCATAGGCTTGCGCCAGTGGCTCCACCGTGCGGGTGAGCAAGAGCGCCAAAGTGGGCGCTCCGTTGGAGGGGTAGCTGGTTTCAAAATCATAGGCCGCCACCGAACCATCGGCGTTCAGCCCGCCGCGCACATCCATCAGCTGGGCTGCGCCCTTGGGCTCCCAGGCATGTTCTTGTTCGCGCGTGAGTTGCACCCGCACCGGTGCCCCCACGGCGCGGGCCAGCAAGGCGGCATCGGCGGCCACATCGTCGGCACCGTTGCGACCATAGCAACCGGCCGCTTCCATGCGGACCACATCGATGGCGGTGTCGGCCAGGCCCATGAGCCGTGCCAGGTCAGCGCGCAGCACATGCGGGTTTTGCGTGCCCGCCCAGACGATCAGGCCAGGTTGGTTTGGATCTGCCGCATCAGCCGCATCCGGCGCTTGACCCTGCCACAGCGCCACGGCACAAGACGGGCCAATCGAGCCGTGCAGCTGGTAGGGCCACACATAAGTGCGCGACAAATGCTGCGACGCCTGGGCCAGTGCAGCGTCCACATCGCCCTCGTCCACCAGTCGGCGCTGGGTGGACGGGTTGTTGCGCAAGGCTTGCTCAACATCGCCGAGTTCAGGCAGTCCGGGCCAGTCTTTCCATTGCACGCGCAACTCGCGCATGGCTTGCTCGGCCTGTTCTTCGCGCTCGGCAACCACCCCCACAAAATCACGGATCACGACCACCGCACGCACACCGGGGATGTGCGCGATGGAAGACTCGTCCACCGACGCCAACGTGTTGCCGATGAAGTCACCATGGTCAGCCCCGGCATATGGAGGCCGCACCACGCGCCCGTGCAGCATGCCAGGCACACGCATGTCGTGCACAAACACCTGCTCACCGCTGACCTTGGCCGGAATGTCCACCCGCTGCACGCTCTGGCCGATGAGGCGGTGCTCGCTGACAGGCTTCAAAGGGGTCGCCAGCGCCAAAGTCAGCGCGACGTGTTGTGCCTGCAGCAGCTGGCCATAGGGGCAGTGCCGTGATGGGTCCGAACGCGAGGACACCACACCGTCTTGCGCTAGCAGGTCATCGGCCGGAACACCCAGCGCAACGGCCGCCTGAGCCAGCAACCAAGCCCGGGCCTGCGCCGCAGCGGCGCGCAAAGGCACGGCATGAATTTGCAGCGTGGCACTGGCAATCGTGGCCCCCTGGTTGGGGGCCAGCGTGGTGCTGCCCAGCACTGTGTGCACTTGGGACAGCGCCACATCCAGTTCATCGGCCACCAACTGAGACAGCGCGGTGCGAATGCCCGTGCCCAGGTCCACATGCCCATTCAGGGCTGTCACGCTGCCGTCGTCCCACACGGCCAACAAAATCTCCACACCCTCGGCCGGATTGCCCGGCACCGCCGAGGGTTGGCCTTTGACGGGCGGCGGCGGGGGTGGCGGCTCACGCGTGATGAGCAACACGCCTTGTGCTGCATGAAAATCAGCGCGCCGCTTTGGCAGTTCGGCTCGGCGTGTCATGTCGACTGGCCCATGCGCTGGGCAGCCAACAGCACCGCCTGGATGATTTCTAGGTGTGTGCCGCAGCGGCACAGATTGCCGGACAACTCTCTGCGCACATCGGCCTCACTCGGGTTCGGATTTCGGGCCAGCAAGGCCGCGGCCATCATGACCATGCCATTGAGGCAATAACCGCACTGGGCAGCCTGGGCATCGACAAAGGCTTGTTGTACCGGGTGCAAGGCACCCGTTTGCCCATGCAATGCGGGCAAGCCCTCGAGCGTGGTGATGCTGCGCCCGGCGACCCCATGCGCAGGGATCACGCAGGCCCGCGCAGCCACCCCGTCCACCCACACCGTGCAAGAACCGCATTCGCCCAAGCCACAGCCGTATTTCGGGCCGTTGAGCTGCAGATCATTGCGCAGCACATGCAACAAGTTGGCACGGCGCGTGGTCTCGGTCAAGGCATGCCGGACCTGATTGACTTGGACAAAGGCTTCGGTCATGGCGAGGGCAGGGTGGAATCAGGCAGTTCAAACGCTCAGATACGAGCGCCTGACTTCTTCGTTGGCGGCCAATGCCTGCATGCTCGCTTGGTAACGGATCTGGCCTTTTTCAAGCACATAGGCCCGGTCTGACACCAGCTCGGCAAAGTGCATGTTTTGCTCGGACAGCAAGATGCTCACGCCCTGGGCTTTGAGCGCCAGGATCATCTGCACCATCTGCTCAATGATGACCGGCGCCACGCCTTCAGAGGGCTCATCGAGCAGCACCAAAAACGGATTGCCCATGAGGCTGCGGGCCACGGTGAGCATTTGTTGTTCGCCGCCGCTCATGCTGCCACCGTGGCGCTGGGGCATTTCACCCAGGTTGGGAAACAGCTCAAACAGGCGTTCGGGCGTCCAGTGGGGTGCGGTGGTGCCATCGGGCCACTGGCGAATGCGCTGCCGACCCACTTCCAGGTTTTCCATCACGGTGAGGTCGGTGAACACCCGGCGGTCTTCCGGCACAAAGCCCAAGCCCAGACGGGCCGCATGGTGCGGTTCGCTGTGCGACAGGTCATGCCCCATGAATGTGATCTGTCCGCGTCTGCGACCGATCATGCCGATCAAGGCTTTCAGGGTGGTGGATTTGCCCGCGCCGTTGCGGCCCATGAGGGCGACCACCTCGCCGCGGCGCACCTGCAGGTCCACGTCGTACAGGATTTGCGCTGCGCCATACCAGGCGGCCAGGCCTTTGGCGTCGAGCAGAATGTCTGGAGTGCTCATGCCTTGCTCTTTTCAAATGTCTTGCCAGTGCCGAAATAGACTTCCTGCACCTTGGGGTGGTCCCGAATTTCCAGGGGTTTGCCTTGCGCAATCAAGCGGCCCCGGGCCAGCACGATCATGCGGTCGGCATAGGCAAACACCACGTCCATGCTGTGCTCGGTGAACAACACCGCCATGCCGCGCTGGATGACCAGATCTTTGGTCAGGGCCATGAGCTCGTTGCGCTCTTTGGGCGCCATGCCTGCGGTGGGCTCGTCCATCAACAACAGCTTGGGATTGTTGGCCATGGCCACCGCCAATTCCACCCGCTTGACATCGCCATAGGCCAACACATTGCAAGGCCGGTCGGCCTGCGCCTTCATGCCCACCTGGTCGAGCAGGGCCAGCGCGTCATCGCGGCGATGGTTCGCAGCGCGCCGCCACATGGAAAACAACAGGTCGTCGTGCGAGAGCAAAGCCATTTGCACGTTTTCCAACACCGTGAGCGAGGCGAAGGTTTCGGCAATCTGAAAGGTCCGCCCCACGCCCTGACGCCAGATGTCACGGGGCTTTCGGCCCACCAGTTCATGGCCTTGGAGCTGGATGGAGCCCTGGTCGGCAAGCAGCTGACCATTGACCATGTTGAAGGTGGTGGTCTTGCCTGCCCCATTGGGGCCGATCAGGGCCAGCAGTTCGCCCGGGGACAGATCAAAGCTGATGCCGTCGACGGCCTTGACGCCGCCAAAAGACTTGCCCAGGTTGTTCACTTGCAAAAGCGGTGCAGTCATGATGAAGCACCCCCTGCAGTCGAAGATGTGGCCGAAAATCTGGACCGCAGTCGCTCCCACAGCCCTTGCACCGATCCGGCAATGCCTTGAGGAAACAACAGCACCAAAATCAAGATGATGGCGCCCAGCATGGCGCGCCAATAATCGGTGTTGCGCGCCACCACGTCATGCAGCCAGGTGAAACTGAAAGCGCCCACCACCGGCCCTGCCAGGGTTTGGATGCCACCCAGCAACACCATCACCAGGCCATCCACCGACTTGCCCACACTCAAGGATTCGGGCGAGATGCTGCCCTTGGAGAAGGCATACAGCGCCCCCGCCAGCCCGGCCACACCTCCCGCCAAAATGAAGGCCAGCCATTGCATGCGCTTGACATCGATGCCAATCGCATCGGCGCGCAACACCGAGTCACGCCCTGCGCGCAAGGCATAGCCAAAAGGCGAAAACAAAATACGGCGCAACCACAGCACACCCGCAGACACCAAGCCCAGGGTGAGCCAGTAGTACATGCGCTTGTCGCTGAACAACTCGGAAGGCCACACGCCCGTCAAGCCATTGCTGCCACCGGTGAAACTGTCCCACTGGAAGGTGATGGCCCAGGTGATTTGCGCAAAAGCCAAGGTGAGCATGGCCAGGTAAACCCCCGACAGACGCACGGCAAACCAGCCAAAGATCAAGGCACCGAAGGCCGCGACCAGCGGTGCCACCAGCAGCGCCATCTCCATGGACAAGCCTAAAGAGCGCACCAGCAGCGCCGCGCCGTAAGCGCCCAGGCCGAAGTAAGCCGCATGTCCGAAGGAGTGCATGCCCGCAGGCCCCATGATGAAGTGCAAGCTGGCCGCAAACAAAGCGGCAATCAGCAGGTCAATCAAGAGCACCGTGGTGTAAGGCGAGCTGGCCGTGAGCATGGGCATGGCCACCATCACCAGACCCAACACCGATGCAACCACCAAGTAGGCCTTGCTGGCGGGGCGCAAAGGCTCCTCGCGCATGCCCACGTAGCGGCTAGGTGCCTGGGCTTTGCCCAGCAGCCCCCAGGGCCGCCACACCAGCACCACCGCCATGACCAAAAAGTCCACCACCAGGGTGAGCTTGGAAAAAGACACCGACACACCGAACACATCCACCACACCCAGCCAGATGCACACGGCCTTGACCTCGGCAATCAGCAAAGCTGCGAGATACGCGCCGGGGATGGAGCCCATGCCCCCTACCACCACCACAACAAAGGCCGCACCGATGATGTGCAGGTCCATTTCGAGGTTGGCGGGCTCGCGGGGCAACTGCAAGGCACCGCCCAATCCGGCCAGCAATGCACCCAGCGCAAACACGGTGGTGAACAACCAGGCCTGGTTCACCCCCAGGGCGCTGACCATTTCGCGGTCTTGCGTGGCCGCACGCACCAAGGTGCCAAAGCGGGTGCGGGTGAGCAGCAGCCACAACAAGGCCAGCACCACCGGCCCCGCCACAATCAAAAACAAGTCGTACATGGGAAACTGCCGACCCAAAATAGACACCGAACCGGCCAGGCCCGGCGCGCGCGGCCCGAGCAACTCTTCCGGGCCCCACAGCCACAGCACCGCGTCCTTGAGCACCAGCACCAGGGCAAACGTGGCCAGCAACTGGAACAACTCGGGTGCCTTGTAAATGCGGCGCAACAGCAGCATCTCGATGATGGCCCCCAGAACACCCACGGCCAGGGCAGCCACGGCCAGCGAAGGCCAAAACCCGATGCTGCTGGCAAAGCGCTCCACCACGCTGTAGGCGATGTAGATGCCCGCCATGAAAAACGAGCCGTGCGCAAAATTCACAATGCGCGTCACACCAAAAATGAGCGACAGCCCTGCTGCCACAAAAAACAAGGACGATGCAGCCGCCAGTCCGTTGAGGAGTTGAACTAAAAATCCGGAAAAGCTCATGAGTCGGTCATTTCTAGAAAGGCCCAGCGCGGCATCCCCATGGGGCATGTTCCCAGGGGATGTCACACACTCAAGCGTGGAACAAATCCATCAGTCGGCGTTGCGCGTCTTCTTGACTTCGGCGGCTGGAGGTTGGTACTGCGCACCATCCAGATAACGCGCATCCACCATCACGCCTTTGCCACCTTCGTTCTTGGTGCGGCCCACAAAAGCGCCCATGGTCGACTGGTGGTCTTCGGCGCGGTAGGTGATCTTGCCAAATGGTGTGTCCACCTGCAGGCCACGGAAGGCCACGCGCAGTTTTTCAGAATCGGCGCTCTGGGCCTTGGCCACACCGGCCGCCACCGACTTGATCATGGCGTAACCCACCACCGAGCCCAAACGAGGGTAGTCCTTGAACTTGGCTTGATAGGCCTGCAAGAACGCGTTGTGCTCTCGGGTGTTGTGGTTGTTCCAGGGGTAACCCGTCACGATCCAGCCGTTCGGGGTTTCGTCCTTGAGCGGGTCCAGGTACTCGGGCTCGCCGGTCAGCATGCTGACGACTTCACGGCCCTGGAACAAGCCACGGGTGTTGCCTTCACGCACAAACTTGGACAGGTCGGCGCCAAACAACACGTTATAGATCGCATCGGGCTTGGCATCGGCCAGGGCCTGCACCACGCTGCCCGCGTCGAGCCTGCCCAGCGGTGGCGCCTGCTCGGCCACAAACTCCACGTCGGGCTGGGCGGCTTTGAGCAAGGTCTTGAATGCGGCAGCGGCAGACTGGCCATATTCATAGTTGGGGTAAACCACAGCCCAGCGTTTTTTCTTGAGCTTGACCGCCTCAGGCACCAGCATGGCGGCCTGCATGTAGGTGCCGGGGCGCAAACGGAAGGTGTAGGCGTTGCCGCCTTGCCAGGTCAGCTTGTCGGTCAGCGGTTCCCCGGCCAGGAAGAAAGCTTTTTTCTGCTTGGCAAAGTCGGCAACGGCCAAACCGGTGTTGGACAGGAAGGTGCCGGTCAGCACATCGATCTTTTCACGCGAGATCAGCTCTTCGGCCACGCGCACGGCATCACCCGGGTTGGCGTTGTCGTCGCGTGTGATCAGTTCGAACTTCTTGCCCATCACGCCACCCGCCGCATTGATCTCTTCAATGGCCAGCTCCATGCCCTTTTTGTAGGGCTCTAGGAAAGCGGGTTGGGCTTTGTAGCTGTTGAGTTCCCCGATCTTGAAGGTGTTTTGGGCCTGCGCGGGCACGGCGACCCAGGCAAGGGCTGCCAGCGCAAGGGCGCGGCGTAGAGGGTTGGCTGCTTTCATAAAGGATCTCCTTGGGTGGGGTGAAAAAAACGATTTTTTGAACGAGGGGCCTGCACGTCAACGCAAACCGTCCTGACCTTGTATCTCATGCACTTGTAAACCGCCGATGCGCGGCAGTGGACGTCCGCTGTCCGTCACCACCACCGCGACCACAATTTCTTGCGCGCGCGGTGCATCGCTCACACGTGCTTCCATGGCATCAAAATGACTGCGCACAAAAGCCGCATCCTTGTGGCCCAAGGGCACATCAATGGCTGTGCCCATGCCGCCACGTTTTTTGGCGGAAGGCACCAATGCAGCGCCTTTTTCGACGGCTGCACGCAAAGGCGCGCCCAGCTTGGGGTGCAAGATGGCGGCGGCGTGTTCCAGCTCACCGGCTTCCCCCACGATGGCGGCTTTGCCATAACTGTGTGCCTGGCCAGGCTCAATGCCCAAAGCCTGCACGCATTTTTGACCCAGCAAAGCACCCAACTCTTCACCGATGGTGATCAACTCGTCCAGGTTTTCGCTGTAGCGCCCAGCATAGGGGTTGGCAATCACGGCCATGGCCAAAGCGCGGCGTGTGGGGGGCGTGACGGCACGGCCCATTTCAAGCCGTGTCTCGTCCACTTGAACAATGATTTTTCGGATGTGTGCGGTCATTGAAGACGTCTCCTTGAGGGGTTGTGGGGTGGTCGTGCGGAATCAGCGCAGGCCGTTCCACTGGTGGATGTCTTGGGCACGCAAACCACCCACGCGATCATGGATGCGGTAGCCGGTGGTCATGGCCAGAATGAAGACGATTTCATCGGCCAGCGGTGCGCCAGGGACACGCACCTCGATGGCGTCAAACTGGCCGCGCACGTAAGAGGCGTTGATGTTGGTCAACGGTACATCCAGCGAGGCCCCGGGGGGGCCGACTTTTTTGGTTGACGGCACGATGGCCAAGGCATTGCCTGGCTGACCCGTGGGCTTTTCATCGACCTTGCCCGACTTGTAAGCGGCGCGGTCCCCCTTCCAGCCCAGCAATTCGCGCATGGCATAGCCTCCCGGCACATGCCACAGTGCACCATGCTCCAGTTCACCGAATTCACCCACAATCGCCCCCTTGCCATACGTGGCGATGCGCTCTGCAGGCACTGCCATGGCCACCAACAGCTGGCGCGCCATGTCAATGCCAACGTCCTGCAAGGCCTCCATCATGGGCAGGATGTTGGGCTCGTAGCGGCCGGCATAGGGGTTGGCCAGCACCGCGCCAATGGCCCCGCGCAGCAGTGACTGGGCCGGTGCAGGACCGAACTCATGGAAGATTTCTTCCACCTGGGTGAACACGCGTCGTATTTCAATCATTTCATCACCATAAACATTTCTCAGGCCAAGGCCAGAGGATTTTCCTCATAGGAGATGGGCTCAGGCGTAGCAGCCATGGCTAACAACCGCGATTGCCCCTGACACACCAGTGCCGCCGCTGCGATCAAGCCCTGCGCCTGACATTCTCGTGCGCGCTGCCACCCTGCATGAAGGGCACATTGAACCCACTCTACAGGCAAGCTCGGCACCGCCACTGTCACTTGCAAATCACCCAGATCGGTCATGTCCCGCAGGCTGTTGGCGGGCTGACGAACGATGCCTGGATGCGCCACATTGACGGCATTGGCAATGATGCTGGCTGCCGCATCGGCTTGCGCAGCCGTGGCGGCCAGCACCGTCACGCTGTCGGCAATGCCCAAAGAAAAACTGCGCCCGCGCCAACCACTGGTGGCAACGCCACGCACCGGCAAGGGGTGCGCAATTTCGAAAGCACCATCAAGGTTCAGCCCTTGCATCAACTCTTGCACTTGCAAACGCGCCAGATCGGCGTACAGGCCCACCCGCACCGACTGGCCTGGTGCCAGGTGCAAGGCGATGTCGCCCCCGTTGTTGACCCAGGCCCGCGCCACGCCTGCACGGGCATAACAAGCCAACAACTCTTGCGCCACGCTGCCCGCCACCGCCGCCATGGGCGTGATGTGGGTCTGGTCTGCCCAAGGTGCACAGGCCCGCCACATGCGCCGCGCCACGCCACCTTGCAAAGGACATGTTGTGCCCGCTTGCACCGGCAAGCGCAACACCGGCCATTCATCCATCAGCTCTGTCAGCAAGGGCTCAAAACGCATCCAGGCTTGTTCGTGCGCGAGCGCCACGGCCGCTTCGCCGTCTGGACCCCAAGGGTCAGCGCCGATCACGATGTCCATGGGGCCATGCTGGAAATGCCAGCGACCGCCGGGCAAGCGATGACGAGTAGCACCCACGCGCGGCCCCTTATCCGAGCATCGGGTCTTGCCCGAGCGGCCAGGGGTTAGCCTGTGGCTGGGCCTGCCACGACAGGGCTGTTGGGGCGCCGTCGCTGTGCCAGGACCCTTGCTTCAAGACCTCTTGCAGCGAGCGCACATGCGCCATGTGCCCCCCCAAAGCTTGGTAGTCCGACAGTCGCATGCTGAATTCAATCGGGGCAATGATGGCCGGCGTGGGCACCGTGCCGAAACTGTTGTCTGGCATGCGCAGGACATCCGACATCACCGTGATGCCACCGCCAGGCCAGACAAAGGCGGGCGCACCGCCACACGTCACATTGACCAAAGCCTGCTTGATGGCGCGGGTGAGCAGCACCGGATTTTCGGTGACGCCGGCTCGCAAACTGCCGCCTGCGCCCGCCAGAAACATCACGCTGCACAGCGAGGGTTCGCAATTCTCGCCAATGCGTTCCACGATGTCCCGCACCGCCGCAGGCATGTCTTGCGGCACGGCCTGCAATTGCTCGTTGAGCACATACCAAGCCGCATGCTCACCCGTGGTCGAGGTCATGAGCATGCGCAAGCCCGGCCAGGCCACCTGCGGGTCCCAGCCTTCGATGATGGACAAGGGGTCTGCAATGTCGGTGCCACCCCAGCCATTGCCCGGATTGGCCACCTGAAAATACCGCCCCGGCGTCGATTTTCGCCCCCGCATGTCAAGGCCCGAAGGCTTCATGTCCAAGCAGCGCCCCGCCTGGTGCTCGGTCAGGACGCCGGTGATGTGGTCGTCCAGCACCACCACCTCGTCGGCCAATCCTAAAAATTGCTTGGCAAAAATACCCACCACGGCCGAGCCACAGCCCACGCGCATGCGCTGCTCCAGCACGCCGTTGACAATGGGTGCAAGTCCCGCTTGGATCACCAGCTGCGCGCCGCCATCGATGGTCAGCTCCACCGCTTGCTTGTTGCCTAAAGCCTGCATCATGTCCACGGTGACACGGCCTTCTTTCTTGCTGCCACCGGTCAGGTGGTGCACCCCACCGAGCGACAGCATTTGCGAGCCATATTCGGCGGTGGTGACATGCCCCACCACCTCGCCCTTCATGCGCACATTGGCTTGCTCCGCACCCAAGAAGCGATCGGTGTCGATCTTCACCTTGAAACTGCAGTAGCTGAAAATGCCTTCGGTGACCACGGTCACCATGTCCACACCGTCGACCTGCGAAGACACGATGAAAGGTGCCGGTTTGTAGTCGGGATAGGTGGTCGACGCGCCGACGCCGGTGACAAACACCTGATCGGTGTGCAGCAGGTCACCACGCCACTCGGCAGGCCCTTCATCAGACGCACCCGCCGCAAACGGCACGAGCAACGGCTCGTCTTTGTCGAGCGTGCGGCGCAAAAAAACCACCGGGTCCACACGCACCAGCAGACCTTCGCGGTTGGCATAACGGTCACAAGCACCCAACCGGCCCTCAGAAATTTGGCAAAGGACGGGGCAGGCATTGCACTCGATCTTGGCACCGCTCATGCGCTCATTGCGCGGCTGGGCACGTTCAGGCACCTGCTGCGTCGCAGGGGTCTCCATGCCGGGAAGCCCATCGGTTTTTGAGTGTTCGGTCATCTCGGGTTTTGCTTGTCAAAAAGCCGAAGTGCGCACTTGCACGACGGATTCATTCTGTGTAGCATTCACAACACCAAAATGTTGCGTTCACTACATTAAAGTCAATGTAGCGCATCCTGTTTTGCTGTGCAACAGTGTTTTCCCCAAGCTGTCGCGCACTGCCCTGCAAAGGGTTTTTGCTTTGTCCAACCTGACCTTGATCGACCATGAGCGCCTTTCTTGAAGAACGTGTCTTGAGCGTGCACCACTGGACAGACCGCCTGTTCACCTTCACCACCACACGCGATCCATCGCTGCGTTTTTCCAATGGCCACTTCACCATGATTGGCCTGCGCTTGAACGGCAAACCGCTGCTTCGGGCATACAGCATCGCCAGCCCCAACTACGAAGAGCATTTGGAATTTTTGAGCATCAAGGTTGAAGAAGGCCCGTTGACTTCCCACCTGCAACACATCCAGGTGGGCGACACCATCATCGTCGGCAAAAAGCCCACAGGCACCTTGCTGATCGACTACCTGACGCCAGCCAAACGCTTGTACCTGCTGTCGACCGGCACCGGCTTGGCACCCTTTCTGAGCATCATCCGCGACCCCGAGACCTATGAAAAATTTGAAACTGTGGTGGTGGTGCATGGCGTGCGTCAGGTGGATGAACTGGCCTACCATGACCTGATCGTCGATCACTTGCCGCAACACGAATTTCTGGGCGACATGATCGGCCAACAGCTGCGCTACTACCCGACAGTCACACGCGAGACTTACCGCAACATGGGCCGTGTGACGGCGCTGATTGAAAGTGGCAAACTGTTCACGGACTTGGCCTTGTCCCCCATGAACCCGGCCCAAGACCGGGTCATGTTGTGCGGCAGCCCGGGCATGCTCAACGACCTCAAGCGCATGCTGGAGGCACAGGGCTTTGTGGAGGGCAACACCAGCACCCCGGGTGACTTTGTCATTGAACGGGCATTTGTCGAGAAATAAACACCCATGGTGACTGCAGCACGCCAACCCAAGCCCAGCCTGGCCAAGCCAAGTGCCAAGCGCGTAGTAGGGGTGCGCGAACACAACGCGCAACAAACACGCGAGAGCATCTTGCGCGCCGCGATCAAGGTGTTTGCGCAGCACGGTTATGAAGGCGGCAGTGTCGAAAAAATTTCTCGGCAGGCCATGTCCTACGACCGCATGATCTATTACTACTTCGGCAGCAAAGAGGGCTTGTTCATCGAAGTGCTGGAGACGATTTACCGCCGCATGAACGACGCAGAAGCGCAATTGGCCATCGATGTGAGCACGCCGCGGCTTGCCTTGGAGCAAGTGGTTCATTTTGTGTTGGACTATTACCGCAGCCATCCGGAATTCGTCACCCTGCTCAACACGGAAAATTTGCACAAAGGCAAGCACATCGTGAAATCGCTGCGTGCGCGCGAATTTTCTTCGCCAGCCATCGCTGTGATCCATGACATCTTGCGCGCTGGTGTATTGCAGGGGCTTTTTCGCGCCGACATATCGGCCCGCGATGTTTACTTGTTGATCGCAGCCACCGGTTATTTCTACATGTCCAACCGGTACACGCTGTCGGCCTTTTTGGGCGAAAACATCGATGCTCCGCAGGCTGTGGCGCAGTGGAAATCTTTCGTCATTGACACCGTGTTCCGCGTGGTCAATGTCCCCCTTGCATCCCACCCTTAAGGAGACTCCTCATGGCAGACATCAGCACCACCGGCGCATCCGGCAAAGTCGTCATCAAAAACATTGGCTTGCTGCTCTCGGGCGACCTGGACCAGCCCATCTTGCAGGCGGACACTATCGTCGTGCATGACGGCCTCATCACCGCCGTAGGCCACGAAAAAGATTGCGATCTGGAAGGCGCCCAGACCGTCATCGATGCGCGTCAAACCTGTGTTTGCCCGGGTTTGATCGACAGCCATGTGCACCCGGTGTTTGGCGACTGGACTCCACGCCAAAACCAGATCGGCTGGATCGACTCGACCATGAATGGCGGGGTGACCACCATGGTCTCGGCTGGAGAAGTGCACTTGCCTGGCCGCCCCAAAGACATCGTGGGCCTCAAAGCCCTGGCCATCACGGCACAACGCGCTTTTGACAACTTCCGCCCCGGGGGCGTGAAGGTGATTGCAGGCGCGCCCATCATTGAAAAAGGCATGACCGAGCAAGACTTCAAGGACTTGGCCGATGCGGGCGTCACGCTGCTGGGTGAAGTTGGCCTGGGTTCCGTCAAGGCCGGGTACGAGGCCCAGCAAATGGTGGCTTGGGCCCGCAAGCACGGCATCCAAAGCACGATCCACACCGGCGGTCCCTCCATTCCGGGATCGGGGATGATCGACAAGGATGTGGTGCTTGAAGCCGATGCCGACGTCATTGGCCATATCAATGGCGGGCACACCTCGCTGCCTGAAGCCCATGTCTGCGAGTTGTGCGAAAAGTCTTCCCGTGCGATCGAGATCGTGCACAACGGCAACGAGCGGGTGGCCATCGCGGCGGCACGGGCGGCCCTTGAACTGAAGTGCCCGCACCGCGTCATCTTGGGCACCGATGGGCCTGCAGGCTCTGGCGTGCAACCGCTGGGCATGCTGCGCATGGTGGCGCTGCTGTCCAGCCTGGCCAACATCCCCGCCGAGCTGGTGTTTTGCTTTGCCACCGGCAATACGGCCCGCATCCGCAACCTCAACTGCGGCCTGATCGAAGTCGGACGGACAGCCGATTTTGTCTTTATGGACCGCGCCCAGCACACCGCAGGCAAAACCCTTCTGGAGAGTATTCAGCTGGGTGACATCCCCGGCATTGGCATGGTCATGATCGACGGCATCGTGCGTTGCGGCCGCAGCCGCAACACGCCTCCCGCCACCGAAATCCCGGTGGTGCTGGGCAGCCATTGACGCTGTGGCTGCAACGCTGGCCGCTGTGTGGCATCCCGCTGATCACCCTGCTCCAGCGCTTTCGCGGTGACAGCGGCGCAGCCGATGGGCGCCTTCCACTTGTTTTCAATACCGACCTCCAGCCCATGAACTTTGAACCCCTGATCGAACTGACCCGCAATGGCATCCAGGAATGCGTGCACATGGGCGCACTGGCCGTGACCGACACCGAAGGCCGCGTGCTGGCGCAAGTGGGCAACCCGCATTGGCTGTGCTTCACCCGCTCGACCCTCAAGGCCATGCAGGCGCTGCCGCTGGTGCAGTCGGGCGGCGTGGCGCATTTCGGCTTCACCCCCACCGAGCTGGCCATGATGTGCGCCAGCCACAACGGTGAAGACATGCACGTCGAGCAGGTGGCGTCCATCTTGCGCAAATGCGGCAGCACCACGCGGCAGATGCGCTGCGGCTGCCATGTGCCTTACCGCTTCACGTTTTTTGACCAACCCATGCCCGAAGGCTTTGCGTACGACGAGCGGCACCACAACTGCAGCGGCAAGCACAGCGGCTTTTTGGCCTACTGCGTGCAGCATGGCCTGTCCACCGACAGCTACACCGAAGTTGACCACCCTTTGCAGCAGCAAGTGCGCCGAGCCGTGGCGCATCTCGCGGGGTTGAGCGAAGCAGAACTGTCGTTGGGCATTGACGGCTGCTCGGCCCCGAACTACGCCATGCCTTTGTCACGCTTGGCGCGCAGCTATGCGCGTCTGGCGCAACCCGAATCGGACGGGCTGTACGGCGAGAGCCTGCAACTGCTAGGGCAGGCCATGACTGCGCACCCCGAGCTGGTGTCGGGCACCGGACGCAACGACGCCGACTTCATGCGCGCCGGTCGGGGCGACTGGGTCACCAAGGTGGGGGCCGATGGGGTGCAGGTGGTGGGCAGTCGCTCGCGGGGCCAAGCCCTGGGCATCAAGATCATGGACGGCAACAAGGCGGCGTTGTTTGCCGCCACCGTGGAGGCCTTGGACCGACTGGGTTGGTTAGACGATGCGCAACGCACCGCACTGGAGCCTTGGCGTGCGCAGGTGCTGCTGAATGTGGCGGGCGCGCCGGTGGGCGAGCGGCGCAGCGTTTTTAAGCTGCGCTTTGGTGAGACCGTTTGAATGACGGTGGCGGGCCGGTGACCGGTCGGTGATGGGGCTGAGAGGGATGGTCAGGGTTGGCCCCGAGCCGCTCAGCGCTGGCCAAAAATCGCCGTGCCCACCCGCACCATGGTGCTGCCTTCGGCGATGGCCGACGCCATGTCGGCGCTCATGCCCATTGACAAGGTGTCCAGCGGCAAGCCTTGCTGGCGCAAGGATTCAAACAAGGCTTTGGCCTGGGCATGCACAGCCCGCATTTGCACGTCGGTCTCGGCAGGTTCGGGAATGGTCATCAGGCCGCGCAGTTGCAGGCGCGGCAAAGCGGCCACGGCCTGCGCCAGCGCGGGCAGCTCTTGTGGGCTCACGCCCGATTTGGTGTCGCCGCCGTCCACATTGACCTGGATGCACACCTGCAAGGGGGGCAGGTGTTCGGGACGTTGCTCGGACAGACGCTGCGCGATTTTCAGGCGGTCCACACTGTGCACCCAGTCAAAGTGCTCGGCCACCAAACGGGTTTTGTTGCTCTGAATCGGGCCGATGCAATGCCAGACCAGTGGCAAATCGCGCAATGCCGTGATCTTGTCCACCGCTTCTTGGATGTAGTTTTCGCCAAAAGCGGTTTGCCCTGCCGCATGGGCTTGGCGCACCGCTTCAGGCCCCCAGGTTTTGGAGACAGCCAGCAATAGCACGCTGTCTAAGGCGCGCCCTGATGCCTGGCAAGCGGTCTGAATCTGCACCCTGACGCGGGCGATGTTGTCGGCAATGGATGGGCTCATGGATGGAGCGTACCAAAAGCAGCGATGTCACCCAATGGTCAGCCCAAAGCACCCGGTGCACACCAGACCACCCACGGGCTGCCAAAATAGCCTATTTATCCACTCCACAACGAGACACGCCATGAGCCAAATTGCTGCCAAAACCTACGAAGCCGCCCCCGCCAAAAAAGTCGCCTTTTTGGGCCTGGGTGTGATGGGCTACCCCATGGCGGGCCATTTGGCCCGTGCCGGTCACCACGTCACCGTGTACAACCGAAGTGCGGCCAAAGCCGCCGCCTGGACGGCCGAATGCCCCGGTAACGCCAGTGCCCCCACGCCACGCGAGGCCGTTGCCGGTGTGGACATCGTGTATGCCTGCGTGGGCAACGACGCCGATTTGCGCAGCGTGGTTTTGGGCCCGAACGGCGCCTTTGTCGGCATGAAGCCCGGTGCCATTTTTGTAGACCACACCACGGCGTCTGCTGAGATTGCACGCGAGCTGTACGCCGAAGCCCAAAAGCTGGGCCTGCACTTTGTCGACGCCCCCGTCTCGGGCGGCCAGGCGGGTGCGCAAAACGGCATGCTTACCGTGATGTGCGGTGGCGACGCAGTCGCCTTTGATGCCGTCAAGCCAGCAGCCATGGCGTTCTCGCGGGCCTTCACTTTGCTGGGCGCATCGGGCGCGGGCCAGCTGGCCAAGATGGTCAACCAGATCTGCATCGCGGGCCTGGTGCAAGGCCTGTCCGAGGCCATCGCCTTTGGCCAGCAAGCGGGTCTGGACATGCACCAGGTGCTGGAAGTGATCGGCAAGGGTGCCGCGCAAAGCTGGCAACTTGACAACCGCGGCAAGACCATGGCCGACGACAAATTTGAATTCGGTTTCGCAGTGGACTGGATGCGCAAGGACTTGGGGCTGGTGCTGGACGAAGCCAAGCGCAACGGGGCGCGCCTGCCGGTCACCGCGCTGGTCGACCAGTTCTATGCCGATGTGCAAAAAATGGGTGGCGGCCGTTGGGACACCTCCAGCCTGATCCGCCGCTTGCGCTGAATTCGCACTGAACCTCAGGGCTTGCGCAAGCCCAGCCACAGAACGGCGGCCACCACCACGGCCGCCCCCAGCAACTGCATGGGGGCGATGGCCTGGCCCAGCAGTGCCCAGGCCAGCACCAGCGCAAAGATGGGCTCGACGTTCATGATGGCCGAGTTGCCCACCACGCCCAACTTGGGCAGCACGGTGAACATGATGGTGAAAGCCGTACCATACAGAAAAGTCAGCATCGCCAGACCCCACCAACCGGGCACGGCCTGCGGCCACTGAAAGCTACCTTGCGTGATGGCCACGCTGGCGGCCAGCACGCCCACGGTGGCCATGGTGGTGAAGGTGCGCAGACGTCCGTCCACCCCCACCGTCTCGTGCTGGGTGAGCACCAAGGCCAGCCCAAAGGTGGCCGAAGCAGCCAGGGCAAAACCCACGCCCGCCCCAATCTCTGTCCATTGCCGCGCCGCACCCAGGCCCGAGGCCGCGCCCAGCACGTCCAGCGCCAAGGCCAGACCAGCCACCATCACCGGCATGGCCCACAGCACGGCGCGCTCGGGTCGGTGGCCGTACAACATCCTGGCCCACAGGGCCGTGGTCAGCGGGTAAGTGTTGAAGGCCAGCAAGGCCAGGGCGACGGGCAAACGCGCCACCGCCGAATACAAACACACGCTTTGCACCGCGATCAGCAGGCCCACCGCGGCCAGGTATTTGCGCTGCGCGGGCAAAACCCGAAAGGCCACTTTTTGCTGCCACAAGATCAGCGCCACCACGCTGGCGGTGACCACGCTGCGCACCGTCACCGCCGTCACCACGTCCAGCCCATGGTTGAAAGCGGTGCGGGCAGCCACATGGTTGGCCCCCATCATGAAGGCGATCAGCAGCAAGGTGCCAAAGGCGGCACCGGTCAAACCCGGCGGCGAGGAAAGGCGGAGTGAGCTCATGCGCTCATGGTGGCGGGTAGAGCCCCAAGCCCCTGGCATGCAGGCGGCTGAGGCCCAGCAAGGCGTCGGTGAAGGGCGTGGCCACACCGGTCAGCTGGCCCAACTCCCGCACCGAGGCCACCAGGGCATCGAGTTCGACCGGCTTGCCCGCGTCCACGTCTTGCAGCATCGAGGTGCGAAAGGCCCCGAGTTTGCGCGTGACGGCGTGGCGGTCTTCGGGCGTCTGCGCGATTGGGATGCCGATGCGCTCGCCAATGGCCTTGGCTTCGAGCATGACGCTGGAGACAAAGCCGCGCACCAGCGGGTCGTCCAGGATCACGTCGGTGGTGGCCCCGGTGAAGGCGCTGATGGGGTTGATGGTCATGTTGCCCCAGAGCTTGTACCAAACGTCTTTCTGAATTTGGGGTGAGGCTGTGGCGTTGAAACCCGCCTGCACCAACAAGGCCACGAGCGCCTGCACACGCGGCGTGTCGGCCCCACTGGGCTCGCCCACAATCAAGCCGTTGCCAAAGTGGTGACGGATCACGCCCGGCATGTCCACCATGCAACTGGCGTGCACCACACCGCCGATCACCCGGTCGGCGGGGATGTGCTGGGCAATCCCGCCAGACGGGTCCACCGATTGCAAGGTGGTGCCCGACAAGCTGCCGCCAAAGCCTTGCAAAAACCACCACGGCACGCCGTTCATTGCTGTGAGTACGACTGTGTTGGGGCCGATGAGTGGCCCGATGCGCCGGGCCACGTCGGCCATGGCGGGCGCCTTCACGGCCACGATCACCAGGTCTTGCACGCCCAGATCGGCCGGGTTCTCGCGTGCGATCAGTGAGGTGCGAATTTCCTGATCAGCTTGCAGCAGCACCAAGCCATTTTGTTGCAGGGCTTCGAATGTGGCGCCTCGCGCCACCGCGCTCAGGCTGCAGCCTTGCTGCGCCAGGTGCGTTCCGATCCAGCCGCCGATGGCGCCAGCGCCGTAGATACAGACTTTCATGCGCGCCACCCCTTGTCTTGCCGGTCGACTTGGCGCACCAGCGATTGAAATACGTCTTGGCCCGCGCCGTGGTTCGGGTTGAACTGCAAGGCGTCCCGGGTGCATTTGTCGGCAATGGCCTCGGGCACAGCAATGGGCTGGCCCATGCTGAACGTGGCCAGCTGGATTTCGCAGGCGCGCTGCAAGGTCCACAGCACCGCAAAGGTTTGCGCCAAGGTGTGCCCCCAGGCCAGCAGGCCGTGGTTGCGCAAGATGACGGCTTGTTTGTCGCCGATGCTGCGCAGCAGGCGCGGCGCTTCGTCCGCGTGGATGGTGATGCCCTCGAAGTCGTGGTAAGCCACCATGTTGTGCAGCTGGGCGCTGTAAAAATTGGTCTGCTGCAAACCGCCTTGTACACAGGCTACCGCCACACCCGCCGTGGTGTGGGTGTGCATCACGCAATGCGCTCCGGCCAGGCCTTCGTGCACGGCGGCATGCACCGTGAAGCCCGCGGGGTTGACAGGGTAAGGCGAGCCATCCAGTACCCGGCCTTGCACGTCGATCTTGACCAGGTTGCTGGCCGTGACCTCGCTGTAGTGCAGGCCAAAGGGGTTGATCAAAAAGTGTTTGTTGCCCCCCGTGACGCTGTCTGGCAGGCGCAGCGTGATGTGGTTGTAAATCATCTCGGTCCAGCCCAGCAGGGCAAAGACACGGTAACAAGCGGCCAGCTCCAGTCGGGCTTGCCATTCGTCAGGGTGCACCCGCGCTTGCAGCGAGGGCACCACCGGTTGGGGGGAGGGGAACATCGTCGTTTCCTTGTTCATTGAATTGGGGGCACTTAATTGGGGTCAGATCCCAATTAATAATTGGGGTCAGATCCCAATTAATAAGTCGCGCCTTTGGCGGGTGCGACCACGGGGGTGGCTGATTTGAAATGCGCCGCCAGCTCGGTGGTGTGTCGCATCAAGAGTTGGGTGTCCAGGCCCACGGCGACAAACACCGCGCCCAGCTTCAGGTAATGAGCGGCCAGTGTTCGGTCAGGAGAGAGGATGCCTGGGGCTTTGCCCGCTTTCAATATGCGGGCAATGCCGTCTTCGATGGCCGCTTGCACTTCGGGGTGTGCGGCGTTGCCCACATGGCCCATGCTGGCCGACAAATCGGCCGGGCCAATGAACACACCATCGACCCCGGGCGTGGCGGCAATCGCATCGAGGTTGTTCAGGGCTTCGCGTGATTCGACTTGCACCAACAGACAGACCTCTTCGTTGGCGCGTTGAAAGTAATCCTGTAAATGACCCCAACGCGAAGCGCGCGCCCCGGCCATGCCGCGTACGCCGCCTTGCCCATCGTCTTGTGGGTAGCGCATGGCTTGCACCAGTTGCGCGGCTTGCGTGGCGGTGTCGACCATGGGCACCAGGATGGTTTGCGCGCCCAAATCGAGGTATTGCTTGATCAGCGCCGTCTCGCCCATAGGCACGCGGCACACCGGGTGGCTGGTGGGGTAGGCGGCCACGGTCTGAAGTTGGGACTGAATGCTGTGCAAGTCGTTGGGCGCGTGCTCGCCGTCGATGACCAGCCAGTCAAACCCCGCCAAGGCGCAGATTTCGGCGGTGTAGGCGCTGGCCAGACCCATCCAGAGGCCGATTTGGGGCTGTTTGTTTAAAAGAGCTTGTTTGAATAAGTTCACAGGGGTGTTCATGGCTAAGTTCCTCTCGTTGATGGGGTCAAGGTTGGCAGGTTGAGGGTGTCGTGGCTTCGATGAGGGGGCTGATCGGGTCCGGTGGGCCTGTCCGGGCTCAGAGGCGCTTCGCTTTGCCACATCGCCCAGCCAGGCCCCCCGGACCCGACCAGCGCGGGCGTTCGAAACATTCTGGTGTTAAACGAATTTGAACTCCAGCTTGCCCAGCGGCCCATAGTCCACATCAAACACATCGCCCACTTTGGCCACCGCCGGTTTGGTGAACGAACCGGCCAGCACGATTTCGCCCGCTTGCAGGTGCTCGCCCCATGGCGCCAACTTGTTGGCCAACCAGGCGATGCCCACTGCGGGGTGCCCTTGCACGCCAGCGGCCAGACCGGTTTCTTCGACCACGCCGTTTTGGCGCAGCACCGCGCCGCACCAGGGCAAGTCGGTGGTCAGCGGATCGACCCGCTTGGCCCCGAGCACGATGCCCGCATTCGCCGCGTTGTCGCTGATGGTGTCGTAGACCTTGCGCATGACCTGGGTGTGGCGGTCGAACTGCTCGATGCGCGAGTCGATGATCTCGATGGCGGGCGTGACGTAATCGGTGGCCTCGAGCACTTGTTGCACGGTCACGTTGGGGCCGCGCAGCTCTTTTTTAAGGACGAAGGCCAGCTCGACCTCGACGCGTGGCGCGATGAAATCGGTGAAGGAAATGTCCAGCACCTGGCCGGGTGTGCAGTCGTAGCGCATGTCGTCCAGCAGGGTGCCGTAGTCGGGTTCATCGATCTGGCTGGACACTTGCATGGCGCGGCTGGTCAGGCCAATTTTGTGCCCGATCAGGGTGCGCCCTTCGGCGAACTTGAGCTGCATCCAGGCGCGGTTGATGCGGTAACCGTCTTCGATGGTCATGCCCGGGTAGCGCTTAGAAAAGTGCTCGATCTGCACCTGGGATTTTTCGGACTGGTTGAGCTCGTGCGCGAGCTGCTGGATCAATGCGTCGTCAAACATGGTGTGCCTCCGCAGGAGCGGTCTCTGACCGCGATGTGTTTGTTTGAAAGCTTGATCGCGGTCGGAGACCGCTCCTACACAAAGTGCGCATCTTCATGGTTGGGCTTTCTGAAACAGCGGGTGCAGATTGCTGAGCTTGGCGTCAAACACTTCGGGGCCGACATCGATTTGCAGCGTGATGCCGATGTGGCGCTGGGCCATGACGGGGGCAAAAAAGGCCTTGGCCACTTCGAGCAGGGTTTGCCCAGCGCGTTGCTGCGTGGCCTCGCTGCGGCCCCGGCCCATGCGCACGTTCAGGTACACAAAGGCGTAGTCACCTGAATCACCGGCTGCCTGCCCCGCTGCCCCGCCATCGGCCACCGCGTAATGCGGCGCGGGGTAGGCCAGCACACGCGTGCCGCCAGTCGGGAAAACCTGTTTGCCCTCTTCGTCTTTGACGGTGAGCATGGCGTTGGCCATCTGGCGGCACAAGGTGGTCATCTGGACTTCGGCGTCCAATTGCCCGGTGTAGAGGATGACGAGATGGGGCATGGCTAGGTCTTTGTAGGTCGAACCTTCAGGTCCGACATTCGTGGTTCGGCAAAGGACCATGTCGGGGCTAAAGCCGCCGACCTACGGGGAAAGTTCATAGCCTGGTGCTCACAGCCGTGTAACCCGCCGCGCTGCTGGCTTGCGCGGGTGGAATGTGCGCGCCCTTTTGCGGCGTCACCTCAAAAATCGCGTTGAGCTGGCCCGTGCCACTGGCACCGAAATACGGGGTCACCATGTCCACCGCACCGTCGTAATCGGTCCAACCCAGTGCCCCCATCAGCATGGCCGTGTCGTGCATGAAGCCTTCGCCGTGGCCCTTGCTGGCGTATTCGGGCAGCATCTCGCAAAAGTCCTTCCACTCGCGTTGATCCCACATGCGCAGCACCTGTTCGTCGAGTTTTTCGAGGAAGGGGCTCCAGATTTTGTGGGCGAACTCCGGGGCCAAACCGTTTTGCGCAAAGCGGTGTGAGAGCGAGCCACTGGCCAGAAAAGCCACCTTGCCGTCGTGATGCTTTTCCACCGCCTCGCGCAGGGCCCAGCCCAGGCGGGCACTGTCGTTCAGGTAGTGCGAGGTGCACAGGGCCGAGACCGAAATCACTTTGAAGTGCTGGTCTTCGTTCATGTAACGCAGCGGCACCAGGGTGCCGTATTCGGGCTGCAAGGTGGTGGCGTCGTGGGCCAGGGTTTCCACGCCGTACTCGTTGGCCACTTGGGCCAGCAAGTGCCCCAGCGCCGGGTTGCCAGGTGACTCAAAGGCCATGTTGCTGATGAAGTGCGGCAGTTCGTTGCTGGTGTACACACCTTTGAAGTGCGGGCCGCAATTGATGTGGTAACCGGCATTGACCAGCCAGTGCGTGTCGAACACCACCAGCGTGTCCACGCCCATGGCGCGGCAGCGGCGGCTGATTTCCTTGTGGCCGTCGATGGCGCTTTGGCGTGTACCAAAGCGGGGGCCTGGGATCTCACTCAGGTACATGCTGGGCACGTGGGTGATTTTGGCGGCGAGTGCAAGTTGGCCCATGGGGTGTCCTGTGGTGACGTTTAGGGGCAGATCAGATCAATGTCTGGAAAGTAGCTGCGGTAGCGGCCTGCATCGCGGGTGAGCAATTGAAAGCCCTCGGCTTGGGCGTGAGCCCCGATGAAGAAAGCGGGTAACACGCCGGTTTTTGTGCCGCCTTGTCGGCGGTACTGACGAAAAGCTTGTCCGGCCAGCCTGGCTGCAGGTCTCGTCAGCTCTGCCAAGCGGATATTCAGTGTGTCCAGAAAAGTATCCAGATGGGCAGGTTCTCCCGGGTGCCCAGCCAGTTCGGCATAGACCACCATGTTGGTGCCCAGTTCTCCGGCTTTGGCGCTGCGCAGTTGTTGCAAAGACCAAGGCATCCAGATCGGGTCGGCTTTGTAGATGTCGAGCAAGACGTTGGTGTCGACCAGGATCATGTTTTGTTCCAGTCCTCGCCGCGGGTGATGGCCATCCATTCGTCTGTGCTGGGGCCATCCTTGACGATGCCAATGAATTGACGGATCGGGTCCTCCGGCGCCAGAAACGACAGATCGGGCTCAGGTGCCGCGTTGTGGCCGGAGGCCGTTTTGGCTGCCACCAAATACTCGGCCAGGGCTTCTTGCACGACGTGCGATTTGCTCAGTTTGCGCACAGCGCAATACTGGGTCAATTCGCGTTCAACGGTTTCGGGCAGGCGGACAGACAGCATGGCTCACTCCTTGTCATACACATTCGAGATGAATGTATGACGTCAAGTATGACAGATGACGTAGGTTTGTCATACGCCCCAATGCGGAATGTGATGACCACCCAGCGACACCGCGATGTTCTTGGGCTCACAGAACACTTCGTAGCTCCAGGTTCCGCCTTCGCGGCCGGTGCCGCTGGCCTTGGTGCCGCCAAAGGGCTGGCGCAGGTCGCGCACGTTTTGGCTGTTCACAAAGCACATGCCTGCCTCCACCGCTGCCGCCACGCGATGGGCCTTGCCGAGGTTTTCGGTCCAGACGTAGCTGCTCAAACCGTAGTCGATGTCGTTGGCTTTTGCTATTGCGTCCTGCTCGTCTTTGAAGGGGATCAGGCAGGCCACCGGGCCGAAGATTTCTTCTTGGGCAATGCGCATGCGGTTGTCCACATCGGCAAACACGGTGGGCCAGACGAAGTTGCCGTGCTGAACATGCGCGGGCAAATCGGCCGCGTAGCCGGGCTGGCCCAAGCCACCGCACAGCAGGGTGGCGCCTTCCTTGGGGCCGAGTTCGATGTAGCTGCGCACTTTGGCCAGATGCGCTTTGGAGATCATCGGGCCGACGATGGTTTTCTCGTCGAGCGGGTCGCCCACCGTGATGCGCTTGGCGCGCTCGGCAAACTTGGTGGCAAAGTCGGCATAGATGCTTTGCTGCACCAGGATGCGGCTGCCTGCGGTGCAGCGTTCGCCGTTGTTGCTGAAGATCATGAAGAGGGCAGCATCCAGAGCGCGGTCCAGGTCGGCATCTTCAAAGATCACGAAGGGGCTCTTGCCGCCCAGCTCCATGCTGAACTTCTTTAAACCTGCGCTTTGCACGATGCGGTTGCCGGTGACAGTGGAGCCGGTGAAGCTGATGGCGCGCACATCGCGGTGCGAGACCAGCGGCTCGCCCGCCTCTTTGCCGTAGCCGTGCACCAGGTTGAGCACGCCTGCGGGCACACCCGCCTCCAGCGCCAACTCGCCCAGACGGGCTGCGCTCAGGGGCGAGAGTTCGCTCATTTTGAGCACGGCGGTGTTGCCAAAAGCCAGGCAGGGTGCGACCTTCCAGGTGGCGGTCATGAAAGGCACGTTCCACGGGCTGATCAGCGCGCACACGCCCACAGGGTGAAACAGCGTGTAGTTCAGGTGTGTAGGCGTGGGGTAAGTGTGGCCGTCCACGCGGGTGCACATCTCGGCAAAGTAGTGGAAGTTGTCGGCTGCGCGCGGCACCAATTGCTTGCCGGTCTGGCTGATGGTCTGACCGCAATCCCGTGTTTCGGTTTCCGAAATCTCGGGCACATGCTTGGTGATCAGGTCGCCCAGCTTGCGCATGATCTTGGCGCGCTCAGTCGCTGGCGTATTGGCCCATTTCGGGAAAGCAGCTTTGGCGGCGGCGACAGCGGCGTTGACTTCCGCCTCGCCGCCCGAGGCCACTTCGGCCAGCACTTCTTGGGTGGCAGGGTTAACGGTCTCAAAGTAGTCGCGGCCTGCGACTTGGATACCATTGATGAGGTGGTCGATTTTCATGTTCATGCTTTCACGAGGGTATTGGTCAATGCCCCGATGCTTTCGATTTCGGTGACCACCACATCCCCGGGGTTCACGTTCACGATGCCGTCGGGCGTGCCCGTCAGGATCAGGTCGCCGGGGTTGAGGGTCATGAAGCTGCTGAAGTATTCGATGAGCGTGGGCACATCGAACACCATGTCGGCGGTGTTGCCGCTTTGCGTGACTTGGCCATTGACAGTGGTTTGCAAGGCCAGCGCCATGGGATCAGGCACATCCGCCGCATCCACCAACCAGGGCCCAACCGGCGTGCAGGTGTCGCGGTTTTTCACGCGCAGGTTGGGGCGATACCAGTTTTCCAGGTAGTCGCGGATCGCGTAGTCGTTGGCCACGGTGTAACCGCCCACGTAGTCGATAGCGTCGGCCTTCTTCACGCGGCGTGCGGTGCGGCCAATGACCACGGCCAGCTCGCATTCGTAATGCATGTACTTCACATCAGCGGGGCGCTTCGTGAGGGCTTTGTGGCCGATCAGCGAGGCCTCACCCTTCATGAAAGCCAGCGGCTCTTCGGGGGCTTTGAAGGCGAGTTCCTTGGCGTGGTCGGCGTAGTTCAGGCCCAGCGCGATCACGCTGCGCGGCTGCGGCACGGGGGCCAGGGGCGGCAGCCAGACCACGTCGTCAAAGCCCACGCGGTGGCCCTTGTGCGGGCCTTGGGTGATCAGCAATTGGCCGTCGGATTCGATGGCGTGCTGGATGGCCCCAGACCAAGCAATGCGTGCGTGTTTCATGCGGCCTCTCCCTGCACGGTTTGAACCCAAGGCGCAAAGCCGGTAGCGGTCAGGCACACGGTGTCGCCGGCACGGGCGCGAGGTCTTTGGCCGTTGGCCAGCACATCGGTGCCCAGCATCAGCACATCGCCCGCTTGCAAGGTCATGAACTCGGCCACATCGGTCAGCAAACGCGCCACAGGCCGCACCAGTTCGGACAGTTGCACGGTCTGAACGCGCTGGCCATTGAGCTGCACCGTGATGCTCAGCCCGGAAGGGTTCAGGGTTGCCCAAGGCACCGGAGGGGAGCCGCAGCCCAAATAACCATCGCGGCAACGGAACTTGACGGGCGGTCGGTAATAGCTGTCGTGAGGCACGGACCAGTCGTTGAGCAGGACCACGCTGACCGGTGTGCCTTGGGCACCCATCACCAGACCGAGCGTGGCGCCGATGTCCACCTCTTGCACCCCGTCTTGCAACACCAATGTTCCGCTTGGGTTGAAGGTGTTGGCCGATTTGACATAGAGCACGGGTGCCTTGGGTGGGCCTTTGTGCGGTTCTTGTGCCATGCGCGGGGCCCACAGGTCCCATTCGCGCTGAAAATTGAGCAGGCAGCCGTACACGGTGCCAGCAGGTTGCCAATGCTTCATGGTGCAGCTTTCTTTTTGCGGGGTGACTCTGGTGGCTTGGCAGGTCCATCGCCCTCCAGGGCGATCACTTGGTCGAGCAAGGCATACAAATTTTGCAAGGCGGTTTTGCCCAGTTGTTCTTCCATCCAAGCGTAGTGAACTTCGATGCCGTGCGACAAGGCCTGCACTTTGGCCAATCCGACCTCCGTTGCACGAACCACCGTCCTTCGGGCGTCCTGCGGGCAGCGTTGGCGTTCGATCAGACCGTCACGCTCCATCCGGGTGAGCACACCCGTCAGACTGGGTCCGAGCAAAAACGCCTCTTTGGCCACTCGGCCGGTTTCCACCCCGCTGTCGTGGGCGTGTTCACCCAGTACCCGCAACACCCGCCATTGCTGGTCGGACAAGCCCTGCGCTCGCAGGCTGGGCCGGGTGTGGCCCATGACCGACTCGCGTGCCTGCAAAAGCAGGCGCGGCAGGTTGCGGTGGAGGAATGGGGTGGTTGACATGTTATTTAACATGTTAATTGATCAGCCAGATTTTGATCTGGGTGTTTTCCCTTTTTTTTGCAAAGGGGTGAACAAGTACCCTCATGTTAATGGGAACTAAAAAAAATTAAACGACATTGAATACGCTATTTCTAATGTAAAAATAGGGCGCAGCACAGGCCCAGTGCGTCGATCACACCGCAGGCCGTCATGCGGCGAGCTTGGTGTGCGAATGGCTTTCATGTCCCCGCACCGCGCTGAAAAACCGCAACAAACTCAAACGTACGCCGATCAGGCATTAAAGTGGACCCCATGTCACATGCCTTCACACAATGGGGTCTGAACGCGCCCATTTTTCAAGCCCCCATGGCGGGCGCGCAAAACCACCGTTTGGCCTTGGCCGTGTGCCAAGCCGGTGGGCTGGGTGCACTGCCTGCGGCCATGCTCAGCCCGGACGCCCTGCAGGCCGAACTTCAAGCCCTGACGGTGGCCACCCGTGCGCCCTACAACGTCAACTTTTTTTGCCACTCGCCGCCCGCGCCCTCGCTGGAAGCCCAAGCCCGTTGGCAGCAGACCCTTGCCCCCTATTACCGCGAATTCGGACTGGACCCGTCCGATATGCCCGGCGGCCCAGGACGAGTGCCTTTTGGGCATGACAGCGCCGATGTGCTGGAAGCCTTTCGCCCCGCCGTGGTCAGTTTTCACTTCGGTTTGCCTGCGCCCGACTTGCTGGCCCGCGTCAAAAGCTGGGGATCGCTGGTGCTGTCATCGGCCACCACGGTGGCCGAAGCGCAGTGGCTGCAGGCCCATGGCGCAGACGCCATCATTGCCCAAGGGCTTGAAGCCGGGGGCCACCGGGGCATGTTTCTGACCGAAGACCTGAGCACGCAAATCGGCACCTTCGCCCTGTTGCCGCAAATCGTGCGGGCCGTGCAGTTGCCGGTCATCGCCGCTGGCGGCATCGCCACTGTGCAGGGGGTGGCCGCGGCCAAGGCGCTGGGGGCATCGGCCGTGCAAATGGGCACCGCTTATTTGTGCAGCCACGAAGCCACCACCAGTGCGCTGCACCGCGCGGCCTTGCAATCGCCCGCTGCTCAGCACACGGCTTTGACCAATGTGTTCAGCGGACGCCCAGCGCGCGGCATCGTCAACCGGCTGATGCGCGAGTTGGGGTCTCTGTGCGCACAGGCCCCGGCGTTTCCAATGGCCACAGCCGGCATCGCACCCTTGCGCTCAGCCGCTGAGGCGCAGGGCAGCAGCGACTTCACGCCGCTGTGGTCTGGCCAAAACGCCAGCGTTTGCCGCACCGCTGCTGCGGCCGACATCACCCGAGATTTTCTGCGCGCTTGGCACGCAGCCTGAGCCCCAGCCTCAGGCACACTTGCGTCCCATGGCCAAAGACAAATCGATATTCACCTGCACCGAATGCGGCGGCACCAGCGCCCGCTGGATGGGCAAATGCCCGAGCTGCAACGCCTGGAACACCTTGATCGAGGGCTCGTCTGAACCTGCTGTGGGCAAAAACCGCTTTGGCTCGGTACACGCCTCGCTGGCCCCCACGTCTGAAGTGCTGCCATTGGCCCAGATTCAAGCGGCCGATTTTGAACGCCACCCCACCGGCATCGACGAGCTTGACCGGGTGTTGGGCGGCGGCATGGTCGAAGGCGGCGTGGTGCTGATCGGCGGCGACCCCGGCATCGGCAAGTCCACCTTGCTCTTGCAGGCGGTGGATGCGCTGCAGCGCAGCGGCATGAACACCCTGTATGTGACGGGCGAAGAAAGTGGCGCGCAAGTGGCCATGCGCTCGCGCCGCTTGGGTCTGCCCGACTCGCAAGTGCCGGTGCTGCCCGAAATCCAGCTCGAGAAGATCCTGCACACGTTGCAATCGCGCCAACCGGGCATCGCCATCATCGACTCGATCCAGACGGTGTATTCGGACCAGCTGACCAGCGCTCCGGGATCGGTGGCGCAGGTGCGCGAATGTGCCGCGCACCTGACGCGCACCGCCAAATCCACCGGCACCACCATCGTGCTGGTGGGCCACGTCACCAAAGAAGGTGCGCTGGCTGGCCCCCGTGTGCTCGAGCACATGGTGGACACGGTGCTGTACTTTGAGGGCGACACGCATTCGAACTTCCGCCTTATCCGCGCCATCAAAAACCGCTTTGGTGCAGTCAACGAGATCGGCGTCTTCGCCATGACCGAAAAAGGACTGAAGGGCGTGAGCAACCCCAGCGCCATTTTTTTGAGCCAGCACGCCGAGCCCGTTCCCGGCAGCTGCGTGATGGTGACGCTGGAGGGCACGCGCCCGCTGCTGGTGGAAATCCAGGCACTGGTGGACAGCGGTGGCCCTTCGCCACGGCGCCTGTCTGTGGGTCTGGACCGCGACCGCCTGGCCATGCTGCTGGCGGTGCTGCACCGGCATGCGGGCGTGGCCTGTATGGACCAGGATGTGTTTGTCAACGCGGTGGGCGGCGTGCGCATCAGCGAGCCCGCGGCCGACTTGGCGGTCATGTTGGCCATCACCAGCAGCCTGCGTGGCAAAGCCTTGCCCAAAGGCTTCATTGCCTTTGGCGAGGTCGGCTTGGCCGGTGAAGTGCGCCCAGCACCGCGCGGACAGGACCGCTTGAAGGAGGCGGCCAAACTCGGCTTCAAGGTGGCGGTGGTGCCCAAGGCCAACGCCCCCAAGAAAAACGACAAGGCCTTTGAAGGCCTGACCATCTACCCGGTGGAGCGCATCGAAGAGGCCATGCAGGTGGTGCGCGGGCTGGACTGAGGGCGCGCCCCTGAGGTCTTTGCCAAGACCCTCAGAAACGTTCCAACTCCGGGTGCTTGATGGCGCCTGCACGCACCAGCATGCGGCCGTACTCGGCGCAGCGGTTGAGCGTCGGGATGACCTTGCCGGGGTTTAAAAGGCCTTGCGGGTCAAAGGCGCGTTTGACGGCGAACATCTGTTCGTTTTCTTCGGCGGAAAACTGCACACACATGCTGTTCACTTTCTCAATGCCGACGCCGTGCTCGCCTGTCACGGTGCCGCCCATGGCCACGCTGGTCTCTAAAATTTCAGCGCCAAACAGCTCACAGCGGCGCAACTGGTCGGCATCGTTCGCATCGAACAAAATCAGCGGGTGCAGGTTGCCGTCGCCCGCATGGAACACGTTCAGGCAGCGCAGCGCGTACTTTTCTTCCATCTGTTGGATGGCTTGCAGGATGTCGGCCAAGCGCTTGCGCGGGATGGTTGAGTCCATGCACATGTAGTCGGGGCTGATGCGGCCCGATGCGGGGAAGGCGTTCTTGCGACCGCTCCAGAACTTGAGACGCTGGGCCTCGTCGCGGCTGACCGAAATGGCTGTAGCCCCGCAGTGGCGCAGCACTTCGCTCATGCGGCCGATTTCCTCTTCGACTTCTTCGGGCGTGCCGTCGCTCTCGCACAGCAAAATGGCCGCCGCGCTCAGGTCGTAGCCTGCATGCACAAAGTCTTCGACTGCGATCGTCATGGGCCCGTCCATCATCTCCAGCCCGGCCGGGATGATGCCTGCGGCAATGACAGCGGCCACCGCGTCACCGGCTTTGCGCACGTCGTCAAAGCTGGCCATGATGCAGCGCGCCAGCTGCGGCTTGGGCACCAGTTTGACGGTGACTTCGGTGGTCACGGCCAGCATGCCTTCGCTGCCCACCAGCACGGCCAACAGGTCGTAGCCGGAGGTGTCGAGCGCGTCGCTGCCAAATTCGATCGGGTCGCCTTCGACGGTGAAACCGCGCACTTTGAGCACGTTGTGCACCGTGAGGCCGTATTTGAGGCAGTGCACCCCGCCCGAGTTTTCGGCCACGTTGCCGCCGATCGTGCAGGCGATCTGGCTGGACGGGTCGGGTGCGTAATACAGGCCGTAGGGCGCGGCCGCCTCGCTGATGGCCAGGTTGCGCACACCGCACTGCACCAAGGCCGTGCGGCTCACGGGGTCGACGGTGTTGATCTGGTTGAAGCGCGCCATCGACAGCGTCACACCCATGCGGTGCGGCATGGCCCCGCCCGACAAACCCGTGCCTGCGCCGCGTGCCACCACGGGCACCGCCAAGGCGTGGCAGGCTTTGAGCACGGCCTGCACCTGCGCCTCGGTTTCCGGCAGGGCCACCACCAGAGGACGCTCTCGGTAAGCAGTCAGGCCGTCGCACTCGTAGGGCGTGGTGTCTTCGGGGGTGTAGAGAATGGCATCGGTGGGCAGCACCCGACCTAAGGCCTGCACCACAGCGCGTTGGCGCTGGGCACGTTCGGTGGCGGTCAATTGCTGTGTTTCGACAGGGGTGTGGGCGCTCATGGCATGCAAAACCTTGAAATGAGGGCTTGACTGTACGCGCAAGCCCGCTGCGTGGGGCTGAAGAATCTTTGAAGAACTTGTGAATTTAGCCGTCACAACAGCCTGTTGGACAAGGGGAGGGCTTTGTGCAGGTCGGCAGCTTCAGCCCCGACATGTCAGGCCAGCGCTTTTTGTAGCCAGTCGGCAAAAGTAGCACATTCCCAACGCTCCATGGTTCCGGTGCGCCAGCACAGGTAATGGGCGTGGGGGCTGGGCACGCTGCGCTCGAACAAGCGTACCAGCTGGCCGCTCTCGAGCCAAGGCGCGCCCAGCTTGGTGCGGATCAGACCGATGCCCAGGCCTTGGGCGGCGGCGTCGCACATCAGGCCGATGTCGTTGAACGACGAGCCGTCGATCGGCTCGGGCCAGTCGAGGTCATGTGCAGCGAACCAGGTGCGCCAAGGCTCCAGGGGGCTGCGCAGCAGGGGTTGTCCCTGCAGGTCTTCGGCGCTGGCAAAAGGACCGTTTTCGCGCAGCCAGGCGGGTGAGGCCAGGGGTGTCACGTCGTCCTTGGCCAGACACACGTGCTCCACGTCCGAATAACGGCCGGTGCCAAAACGCACCGTCAGGTCGGCGTCTTCGGCCACCACGTCGAGCAGGGGAATGCTGACCTGCAAGGTGATGTCGATTTCGGGGTAAGCGTCCAGAAAGTGTTTCAGGCGCGGCATGAGCACCGAGCGCGCAAAGGTGGGCGTGACCGCCAGCCGCAGCTTGCGGCGTCCGGGCGTGTTGCTGGCGCTGGGAAAGCGCTGCAGCGCCACCAGGCCCTCGCGCACATGGGCCAGGTATTCGTTGCCTTCGGTGGTGAGTGAAAAATCGGCCCGGCCAAAAAGTTTGGTGCCAATGATTTGTTCCAACTGCTTGACACGGTGGCTCACTGCGCTGGGCGTCACGCACAACTCTTCAGCGGCCTGGGTCACGCTGCGCAATCGGGCCAGTGCCTCAAACGTGAGCAGGCACTGAATGGGCGGAATGCGTGAGGCGGCGGACATGGTCAATCAGTTGGGGGCGGCGTTGAAAATCATTTTCACCAAGCTTAATCGGTTGGGGACAGAGCTGAAGATCTGTCCCGCAAAGATACTTATTTGAAAATCACGGTCTTGTGGCCGTTGATCAGCACGCGGTGCTCGCTGTGCCACTTCACGGCGCGGGCCAGCACCTGGCTTTCGGTGTCGCGGCCCTGGGCGGTCAGGTCTTCCACGGTTTTGCTGTGGTCCACCCGAGCCACGTCTTGCTCAATGATCGGGCCTTCGTCCAAGTCGGCCGTCACGTAATGGGCGGTGGCACCGATCAGTTTCACACCCCGGTCGTGCGCTTGGTAGTAGGGTTTGGCCCCTTTGAAACTGGGCAAAAAGCTGTGGTGGATGTTGATGGCCCGACCGGCCAGTTTGCGGCAAAGGTCGTCTGACAAGATTTGCATGTAGCGCGCCAATACCACCAATTCGGCCCCCTCGGCCTGGATGATTTCGTATTGCTTGGCTTCGGCCTGCGCCTTGTTGTCCTTGGTCACCGGGATGTGGTGAAACGGCACGTTGTAACTGGCGGCCAGTTGGTAGAACTCGCGGTGGTTGCTCACGATGGCGCGGATATCGAGCGGCAGCAGGCCACTCTTCCAGCGAAACAGCAAGTCGTTCAGGCAGTGGCCTTCCTTGCTGACCATGATCACGGTGCGCATGGGCTGGGCGGTGGCGTGCAGGTCCCATTTCATTTGAAAGGTCTGGGCAAATGCAGCCCACTGGGCGTTCAGGGCGTCGCCATCCCTCTGATCGCAGGCGAATTGCACCCGCATGAAAAACAGACCCGTGTCGTGGTCGTTGTACTGCGCCGCCTCTTCGATGTTGCCCCCCCGCTCCAGCAAAAAGCCCGACACGGCATGCACGATGCCGGTGCGGTCGGGGCAAGAGAGGGTGAGGGTGTAGGTGGTGGTCATGGGTGGAATGCTTGTGAAAATCGCTTGTTTTAGACAGGCGGCTTGTGAGGGCGCTATTGTAGAGAACCCCTTTGAAGAGGCCTGGTGGGATGTCGTTGTCCGGTGTTGGACAGTCGACCGTGTCCTGTCTCTATGGCCGGTGCTGTGGCAGGCGTAAACTGTCACGCTTGTTTGTTGCAATCAATCAGGAGCTTTTGCCATGGCCCACACCGACCTGAACATGGACAACCAATGGTTGCCCTTCACGCCCAACCGCACTTTCAAACAAGACCCACGCGTGTTTGTGGGGGCCGAAGGCATACATTTCACCACGCACGACGGCAAAAAAATCATCGACGGCATCTCCAGCCTGTGGTGCGTGGGCGCGGGGCACAACCGCCGCCCGATCAACGAGGCCATCAAAAAGCAGCTCGATACCCTGGACTACGCCACGGCGTTTCAGGCCAGCAACGACAAGGCTTTCAAGGCGGCACAGATGATTGCCGACATGGCCCCCGGCGACCTGAACAAGGTGCTGTTTTGCAACTCGGGCTCTGAGGCCGCAGACACGGCCCTGAAAGTGGCACTGGCCTACCATCGCGCCCGGGGTGAAGGCCACCGCAATGTCTTCATTGGCCGCGAAAAGGGTTACCACGGCGTCAACTTCGGCGGCATGAGTGTGGGGGGCTTGCCCGCCAACCGGAAGGTGTATGGCGCGCAGTTGCTGCCGCGTGTGGACCACATGCGCTTCATCCACGACCCGGTGAACCATGCCTATATCCACCACGAAGAGCCCGTGTGGGCCGAAGACCCGCTGCTCGAACTGGAAAACCGCATCCTGGTGCTGCACGACCCGAGCAACGTGGCGGCGGTGATCGTGGAGCCGATTGCGGGCAGCGCGGGTTGGTACCTGCCGCCCAAAGGCTATGTCAAACGCTTGCGTGAGATTTGCGACAAGCATGGCATCTTGCTGATCTTTGACGAGGTGATCACCGGCTTTGGCCGCTTGGGCGTGAACTTCGGCGCTGACTTTTACGGCGTGGTGCCCGACATGCTGAACTTTGCCAAAGCGGTGACCAATGGCGTGATCCCGCTGGGTGGCGTGATTTGCCGCGACTTCATCTACGACGCGATGATCAACGCCAACGCGCCAGACCACGCCATCGAGTTTTTCCATGGCTACACCTATTCGGGCCACCCTGTGGCCTGTGCAGCGGCCATTGCCACCCTGGACCTGATGAAGGAAGAAAACCTGTTTGCCCGCGCGGGCCAGCAAGGCAAGAAACTGGGCGACGCGATGCACAGCGCCATGAAGGGCTTGCCCAATGTGATCGGCATCCGCACTTTGGGCTTGGCCGGGGCGGTGGAGCTGGCCAGCATCGCTGGCTCACCGGGCAAGCGGGCTTACAACATCTTCATGGACTGCTTCCACCACGGTGTGTGGGTGCGTCCGGCCGGCGAAAACATCGTGATTTGCCCGCCGTACATCGTGGAAGACGCGCACATCGACCAAATCGTGCAGACGGTCGCTGACAGCATCCGCCATCACGCCTGATGCATTGGGCAGTCGGTGCCGGGGTGAACGCTTGAAGTTCTGGCAGCGCACCTTGGGCACTTTGGCCGCCGCTTGGCTTGCGGCCGAGGGGTGCGTCTGGTTGGGCACGCCCATTCCCTGGATGCTGGGGCCCTTGCTGGTCACCGCCCTGGCTTCTATGGCGGGTGCCCCCACACACAGTTCCAACCTTTTGCGCAACAGCGGTCAATGGGTCATCGGGGCCGCGCTGGGCCTGTATTTCACGCCCCAGGTCAGCGCCTTGGTGCTGGCCCAGTGGTGGGCCATTGCGCTGGCCGTGGTGTGGGCGCTGGCGCTGGGGGCCTTGTTTGGTCTGTGGTTGCAGCGCCAGCATGGTGCTGAGTTGGCGCATTTATCGCCCCGCGCCCTGTTTGCCACCACGTATTTTTCCGGCTCGATTGGCGGTGCGTCCGAGATGACGCTGCTGGCCGAACGCTATGGGGCACGCACCGATCTGGTGGCGGCAGCGCACAGCATGCGCCTGGTGATGGTCGTCATTGCCGTGCCTTTTGGCATGCAGTGGGCACAACACCAGTGGGGTTTGACGGTGGACGCTTCCTTGTTGCCCGGCCCTCGCCTGGCGCAATGGCCGGGTTTGCTATGGTTGGGCCTGGTGACGGCGGCTGGCGGCTGGGTGTTGCTGAAGCTGGGTCGGACCAACCCGTGGTTCATGGGTTCGCTGCTGGCGTCGATGGCGGTGACCCTGGCGGGCTGGGAATGGTCGGCTGTACCCAACGCACTGTCCAACGCTGCACAGTTGGTCATCGGCGTGAGCTTGGGCATCCGGTTTCGGCGCGAATTTGTCAAAACGGCACCCCGCTGGCTGGCCTCGGTGGCCTGGGGCTCGGTGTGGATGATGGGCGCGTCCGTGCTGTTTGGCTTGACCCTGGCATGGGGTACGGGCTTGCACCCGGCCATGTTGGTCTTGGGTACAGCACCCGGGGGCATCACCGAGATGGCCATCACGGCCAAGGTGCTGCAGCTGGGGGTGCCGGTGGTCACGGCTTTTCAGGTGTGCCGTTTGGTGGCCGTGCTGCTGATTGTGGGGCCGCTGTTTGCCTGGCTGGCGCGCCGGCTGGCCAAGGCCTGAGGGTTGCTCAGTGCACCAGCACGGGCTGCTGGGCCAAGCCTGTGTAGCCCTCGAGCGTGTTTTCGACTTCTTCTTGGGTGGGGGTGTGCTGTTGCCAGGCCTGAATTTGCTGCTGGAACATCTCGGCCCAAGAGCCGTCCAGGTAAACCTCTTTGCCCGAGCGTTTGTCCACGATTTCAAAACCATGGCGCTCCAGCTGGGGTTGGCGGCTGGGGGCGGATGTTTCGACCGGCGCGTTGGCCAGCATGTGCATCACGGCGAAGGTTTCCGATTCGTACAACAGGTTCATGCGTTCATTCTCCCTCAACTTGTGGTTTGCAAGTGGGTGCACATGTAACAACTTCAAGTGGGTGGGGTTTTTGGTGCGCGCTGGGCCATAAGGGTGGGGTTATGGCGTGAGGGGCAAAGCGCCCAAGACTTGGCGTCCTGTCAGTTGCAGGTCGATGAAATTGCCGCTGACTTGCGTGATGCGGATGCGAGCGGGCAGCCAGTCGTGTGCGGCCGAGACCCAGAACTCGACTTGCGCATCAAAGCGGTTGCGTGGCTGACACACCCATTTGACCGCCTGCAGGCTTTGGCCGTCCACCTGCAGTGTCTCCAGTTTTTCCAGCGTCAAGAGCCAGGGCAAGGCGTCGCGCACGGTGGCGGTCTGGATCTGCAAGCGGGTGCCGGGTGTCATCCGCTGACCTGAATGGGCCATGGCGGCGGCCAACTGCACATACAGGCTGACCTGGTCTTGTGCGCCGGGCTGCAGGGCCACAGTGGGGGCGTTGCTGCTGAACACGATGCGCTGGTTCGGGCGATCAAAGTGGGCCGCCCGTTCGCTGCGCCAGCTGTCAGAAAAGCGCGTCGGGGCCAAGCCGGAGGCGTTGATCTGGCCCACGCTGCGCCAGTGCCTTGACCCCAGCAAAAAGGCTTTGACCGTCAAGCTCATGGCGTAGGCACTGTCGTTGTGCTGCCAACGCAGCTCGCCTGAGGCTTGGTAATGGATGCCTTTTTCCTGGCCACTGAGGCGGTAGCTTAGCAAGGCCGGGGCGGGCAGCGAGCCCAAGGCCAGCTCGGGCAAGGCCATGGTGGCGTTGGCGATGCGCTCGGGCTGAGGTGCGCCGGGCTTGGCGTCGGATTCGCTTGGGCTGGCGCTCAGGTTGGGGCTTGGACTGGGCTCAGGCGCCTCAGGCTTGGCGGTGTTCGGGGTCTGCGTGCCAGGGATCACAGCAAGGGCCGCCTTGTCCGCGTTGGGGTTTGTATCGGCCTCGGTGAAAGGCTGCTGAGCTGGCAGGGGGTCTGGGGTGGCCAGGGTGGCGACTTTGTCCAGGTCTTTATTCAGCGCTTTATCCACCGCCTGTTCTGGCACGGGTGGGTCAGCGGGTGGAGAGTTCTTGTCTGCTGGCGTCGTGTTTGGGGCCGCTGCAGTTTTCTGTGCGTCTGGCTTGGGTGTGGGCGCAGGTTTGGGCGCAGGTTTGGGTTTTTCAACCAAGGCCACGCGCGTGCGGGCTGCAGGGGTTTGGCTGGGGTCTGTGGCCACCGTGGCACCCGCTGGGGCGGGGATGGTTCGGGTCTGCATGGGGCCCGTGCGCAGCGTCTGCGGGCTGCTCAGTGGCCAGTCCAGTGTGCCCGCCAGGCTCAGCAGCACAACCAGGTGCAGCGCCAACACCAGCGCTCCCCAGCGCAGCAAGCTGCGTGTGCTCGGCCGATCGGGCTGCTGGGCTTCGGGCAGCGGCTGGGGGTGAGTGAGCAGCACCGGCTTCATGGGTTCACTCGGCTTGGGTCAAAGGTGTGGGCATGAGGGAGGCCGTGAATGCCCATCCGAATGGGTGCCGCACTCAGGCGGCGCGCCAGCCCAGGTCGGTCGACAACTGCTGTGCAAATGCGCGCAGCGCCAGGGCCACAGGGCCTTGCCAGTTGGCGTCGAAGGTGGCCGACGACCCCAGCGACACCACGCCCAAGGCCAGGTGCCCGCCCGCATCGAACACGGGCGCACACAGGCCTGAAATGCCCGGCAGCAGGACATTGACCACCCGGCCCAGACTTTGAGCCCGGGTCTCGCTCAGCATGGCTTTCACCTGTGCAGGGGTGGACGGCAAATCGCTGCGGCCCAGCTTGCGGGCCAGGGCCAGCTCGGTTTCGATCATGGGTCGGGCCTTGTCGGCTGCACCGCCGTGGCCAATGAAGGCTGCAAAACACCGGCCAGTGGCCGACGACAAGAGGGGCATCACATCGCCCAAACGCAGGCTCAGAGGCATGGCCAGTGGCGTTTCTTGCCAGTGCACCAAGGTCGGGCCCCGGTTGCCCCAGACGGCCAAGGCCAGGGTGTGGCCGGTTTGGTCCATCAACGTAGGCAAGCGCTCGCGCGCCAGCTTGACGGCGTCCAGCCGGGACAAGGTGGCCAGGCCCAGTCGCAAAGTGGCGGGACCGAGTTCGTAACGGGTGTTGGCATCCTGCACCACCAAGTTCAGGCGCTGAAAGCTCACCAAGTAGCGGTGGGCCTTGGCGGCACTCATGCCCGCCGCACTGGCCAGGTCGCGCAGCATCAGCGGGCCAGGGGCTTGGGCCAGCACATCCAGCAGGGCAAAACCCACCTCCACCGACTGAATGCCCGCGCGTTCTTTGTCCCCGTCCGGGGCCGTGTCCAAGGTGCTTTCACTGGCCATATGCTCTAGAATCAGGTTTCGTTTAGTTAAACGAGTTTAACAATGCGTAATTTAATGCGTGATTCAGCCCTGGTGAACATGGCTTTGAATGACGGAACAAACAGGTAAAAATCATGAAATTGGCGACCTACAAAGACGGCTCACGCGATGGACAACTGGTGGTGGTCTCGCGCGACCTGAGCACCGCTCATTATGCGACCGGCATCGCCAGCAAGTTGCAGCAGGTGCTGGACGACTGGAACTTTTTGGCCCCCCAGCTCGAAGACCTGTACACCACCCTCAACCAGGGCAAAGCCCGCCACGCTTTTCCGTTTGACCCGGCGCAATGCATGGCCCCGCTGCCCCGCGCCTACCAGTGGGCCGATGGCTCCGCCTACATCAACCATGTGGAGCTGGTACGTGCGGCGCGCAACTCCGAAGTGCCCGCCAGCTTTTACACCGACCCCTTGATGTACCAAGGCGGCAGCGATGATCTTCTGGGCCCTTGCGACCCGGTGGTCTGCGCCAGCGAAGCATTTGGCATCGACTTTGAAGCCGAAATTGCCGTCATCACCGGCGATGTGCCCATGCAAACCAGCGCCGACGATGCGATCGAGAGTGTGCGCCTGCTCATGCTGGCCAACGACGTGAGCCTGCGCAACCTGATCCCGAACGAACTGGGCAAAGGTTTTGGCTTCTTGCAAAGCAAACCTGCCACCGCCTTCAGCCCCGTGGCCGTGACGCCCGACGAGCTGGGCGACGCCTGGCAAGGCGGCCGCGTGCACCTGACGCTGCAGTCCACCTGGAACGGTCGCAAAGTCGGCATGTGCGAAGCCGGCCCCGAGATGACCTTCCACTTTGGACAGCTGATTGCCCACATCTGCAAAACCCGCAACGTGCGCGCAGGCTCCATCGTGGGCAGCGGCACTGTGAGCAACAAGAGCGTGGAAGTGAACGGCAAACCCGAGTGGCCCAAAGGCTACAGCTGCATCGCCGAAAAACGCGCCATCGAAACCATTCTGGACGGCCAGCCCAGCACCGAATTCATGAAGTTCGGCGACACCATCCGCATCGAGATGAAGGGCCCAAACGGCGAGAGCTTGTTTGGCGCGATTGAGCAGGACATCGTGCCGCTGAAACAGGCCTAATTCTTGGTGATTTGTTGGCTTGGCCGATGACCCCAGATGACGGCTTGTCACCCCGGACTTGATCCGGGGTCCATGGTCACTGATCGATGAGCGCAGGACAACGCCTTGAAAACCAGCTTCCCAATAGGCTGCTTTCAGTAGCCTTGGAACAAAAAATCCATCGCTGCTGTGATCTGGTCTTGGGCTTGGGCGAGCGAGGTCACGGGCGACTTTAGAACCCGCAGTGGGACCGCGCCCATTTTGGGTGTTTCCAACAGGTACTCTTCACCTTCGATGGTGAAAATGGGTGTCAGTTGAGTCGACAACTTCACCTTGGGGAAGTGCTCGAGGCTGCGCAAGGGAATCACCATCCTGCTGTCCAAGCCATTGAGCAGGTCGCTTTGCACATCCAACAGGTAGGGGGCTGTGCGTGCTTGGCTACCAGGGTTGGCGTAGACGTCAAAGCGTGCCATCAGAAACTTTTCCACTCATCCAGTGGCAGGCCGTCAGCCTCGATGGTGGCGTTGTACGCCGAAATGAAATCGGCATGATCCTCGCGCCATTTGCGCTCCTGTACGCGGCTCACCACTTCACGCAGGTGGCTGTCGCAGACCTGAGAAATGTTGATGGCCAGTTGCTTTGCGGCATCCAGCACATCGCTGCTCAGGGTCAGATTGATCGCTCGCTTACCGGATGCGCTGGTGCGCACGCGAGGAGCGATGGTGGGGCTGGGTTGCATAGCGATCTCCATGCGCATTGAAATGTGCGCATATCTTAACCCGCATGCTTTCCAGCCGCACGGGTGAAGACCTGTGGATAACTGACGTGTGAGAAAAGCCGAGAAGGGCGCGGTGTCTCAGGAAGTGCTGCAGGAAGTTCGCGTCAAGATCAAGGCACTGTTGAAGATTCGGTGATTTGGTGGAAACGGTTTGACTGGCTATACTTGTATAGCAACAGTTAAAAGGGAAAAACCATGCTAGCCATCCGCTTGCCCGAAAACATCGAAGTACGCTTGGCCCAATTGGCTCAAGAGACCGGGCTGACCAAGACCGCGCTGGTGCGCGAAGCGATCCTTGAACACATCGACGACCTGGAAGACTTCTTCCTGGCCGAGGCTCGCGCCCGCAAGAACCGCAAAACCATTTCGCTGGAAGATGTGGAGCGCGAGCTTGGCCTGGCAAATTGAATTCGATCCGGACGCTCTCAAGGACCTGCGCAAGCTCGACAAACCCATCCAAATCCGGTTAGTGGGTTTTCTGCGCACACGCGTTAGCTGCTTGTCCAACCCACGCGACATCGGCGAGGCCCTATCGGGTCAGCGCTTGGGCAGTTACTGGAAATACCGCGTGGGCGACTGGCGCATCATCTGTGACATCCAGGACCAGAAGATTCTGGTGCGTGTGCTGCGCATCGGTAACCGGCGTGAGGTCTACCGATAGGGTTTGATGGCGTAAAAAAGCATTTTACGCTTCACAAGTGAAGCGTAAATCCATAAAATACGCTTCATGTTGCTCTGGCAATCCCCGCAATGGCCTGAATTTCAGGTCGATCTGGCCGCGCTGCAACCAGCGCTGACGGCTGCGCGCTACGCGCAAGGGCGGGCCATGGGCTTGGCCAGCCATCTGCAATTGATGGAATTGGGCGACTTGCAACTGCAAGGCTGGGCCGATGAGGCCATCGCCACCGCGCAGATCGAGGGCGAAATTCTGCAAATCAACTCGGTGCGGGCCTCAGCCGCTCGGCGCTTGGGCCTGCAGGACGCCAAGTTGATGGAGCGCGATGCGCGCACTGAAGCCACGCTGGATCTGCTGCAAGCGGCCATTGAACAAAGCCATCAGCCTTTGACGCACGACATCCTGCATGGCTGGCAAGCCGCCTTGTTTCCCAATGGGCGCAGCAGTATTCAAAAAATCCGCACGGGAGCCTACCGCGACCATGCCGAACCCATGCAGATCGTCACGCCCCGTTTGGGCAAGTCCGACATCGTGCATTACCAAGCACCCGACTCGGCGGATATGCAGGCGCAGATGTCACGGCTCATTGACTGGTTCAACAGCAGCCATAACCAGACCGACGGCTTGGTGCGTGCGGCTTTGGCGCATGTGTGGCTGGAGGCCATTCACCCGTTTGAAGACGGCAATGGCCGAGTGGGACGGGCTCTGGTCGAGATGGCGCTGGCGCAAGACCTCAAAACCGACAAACGCCTGTGGAGCTTGTCGCAACAAATGTGGCTCGACAGGGCTGGCTATTACGCGCAACTGCAAGCGGCCACTGGGCAAGCCAATATGGACGTGACGCCTTGGGTGCAATGGTTTGTGGGCTGCGTGCACAAAGCCTTTGACGCGACCTGGGAACACATGCAAACGGCCCTGCGCAAAACGCGCCTCTGTAACGAGCTGCGCGAGCAACACCCACAACTCACGCCCACACAAACCAAGGCGATCAACAAGTTGTATGACTCAGGGCCTGATGGTTTTGTCAACGGCATCAGCACCGAGAAATACGTCAACCTGTGCCGCGTGTCACGCGCCACGGCCTACCGCGAACTCACCGTACTGTGTGAGATGGGGTTGTTGGTACAGACTGGGGCGGGGCGAGGGACGCGGTACAAGCTTGAGGATTTGTTGGCTGGCATCACCCGTGAGAATGCACATGGTGTGGTGGACTTTGGATGTCCCGTGGGGCGTGAAGAACTTTGATCTTTTCCATTTGCGGACGAAGATTTCTTCAAAGATTCATGGTTGCGAGTGCATTCGTGAGCAGACTCCCTCAATCACCCCAACTTCTTCATCAACAAAGCATTCACCTGCCCAGGATTGGCCTTGCCCTTGCTAGCCTTCATGATCGGGCCGACCAAGCCGTTCAGAGCTTTGGTGTTGCCTGCCTTGAACTCTTCGACGTTCTTGGGGTTGGCGGCCAAGACGTCGTCGATGATCTTTTCCAGCTCGCCGGTGTCGTTCATCTGCTTGAGGCCTTTGGCTTCGATGATGGCATCGATTTGTTTTAACGCGTTGAGCGCAAGAACACCTGCTGTCACCTCTTCCAACGTGTCGCCAATTACAAGTTCTGCGAGCTTGGGTTGCCATAAGTGGTCAAACACCTGGCGCGCCGCGTTGTTGCTGATGGTGTTGTCGCTGATGCGGCCGATCAGGGCGGCCAGTTGGGCCGGGCTCACGGGCGCTTGCTCGATGGCCATTTCGCTGGCGTTCAGGCGGCGTGAGACTTCGCCCATGATCCAGTTGCTGGCCAGTTTGGGCTGGCCGCAGGCTTTGGCTGCAGCTTCAAAGTAGGCGGCGACCGCTTTGCTTTGCGTCAGTTGGGTGGCGTCGTATTCGGGCAGCGCGTAGTCTTTGACGAAGCGCTCGGCCATCACGCGGGGCAGCTCGGCCATTTCGCTGCGAACGCGCTCGACCCAGTCGCGGCCAATCACCAGCGGGGGCAGGTCCGGGTCAGGAAAGTAGCGGTAGTCGGCGGCGTCTTCTTTGGTGCGCATGGCGCGGGTCTCGCCCGTGTCGGGGTCGAACAGCACGGTGGCTTGTTGGATCGCGTGGCCGTCTTCGATCTGGTCAATCTGCCAGCGCACTTCGTAGTCAATCGCCTGCTGCATGAACTTGAAGCTGTTCAGGTTCTTGATTTCGCGGCGGGTGCCCAGCTCGCCACCGGGTTTGCGCACCGACACGTTGGCGTCGCACCGGAAGCTGCCTTCTTGCATGTTGCCGTCACAAATGCCGATCCAGGTCACGATCTTGTGCAGCTCTTTGGCATAAGCCACGGCTTCGTCGCTGCTGCGCATGTCGGGTTGGGTCACGATTTCCAAGAGCGGTGTGCCAGCTCTGTTGAGGTCGATGCCGCTTTGACCAATGAAGTCTTCATGCAGCGATTTGCCCGCATCTTCTTCCAGGTGGGCGCGTTCCAGGCGCACGGTTTTGCGCACGGTCTCTTGGCCTTCTTCCAAAAAGAACGACACCTCACCGCCTTGCACCACCGGGATCTCGAACTGGCTGATTTGGTAGCCCTTGGGCAGGTCGGGGTAGAAGTAGTTTTTGCGCGCAAAAATGCTGCGCTCGGCGATGTGTGCGTTGATGGCCAGGCCGAACTCAATGGCGCGTTCGACAGCGCCGATGTTCATCACCGGCAGCGTGCCGGGCAGGGCCATGTCCACCGCGCAGGCTTGTGTGTTGGGCTCGGCACCAAAAGCCACCGAGGCGCGACTGAAAATCTTGCTCTTCGTAGAGAGTTGGGCGTGTGTCTCGAAGCCGATGACGACTTCGTAGCCTTGGACTAATTTGCTCATGTCAGATGCCCTCCGGCTTGCGCAGGTGCCAATCGGTCGCTTGTTGTAAGCGGTGTGCAGCGTTCAGCAACTGGGCTTCTTGAAAGTAGTTGCCGATCAACTGCATGCCCACGGGCATGCCATGGGCGCCAAAGCCTGCGGGCAGGCTCATGCCGGGCAAACCGGCCAGCGAGGCGGGCAGCGTGAAGATGTCGGCCAGATAGTCGGCCACCGGGTCGCCCGCGTTCTCGCCCAACTTCCAGGCCACCGATGGGGCCACCGGGCCAGCGATCACGTCGCATGATTTGAATGCGTTCTGGAAGTCGTCGGCGATCATGCGGCGGATTTTTTGCGCTTGCAGGTAGTAGGCGTCGTAATACCCATGCGAGAGCACATAGGCGCCGGTCATGATGCGGCGCTTGACCTCGTTGCCAAAGCCTTCGGCGCGGGTCTTTTTGTACATGTCCACCAGGTCGGTGTAGTCCTTGGCGCGGTGGCCGAACTTCACGCCGTCAAAGCGGCTCAGGTTGGAGCTGGCCTCGGCCGGGGCAATGATGTAGTACACCGGAATCGACAACTCGGTGCGCGGCAAGCTGATGGGCACCAGCTTGGCGCCGAGCTTTTCGTATTCGCTAAGGGCAGCGTCCAGCGCGGCGCGCACATCGGCGTGCAGGCCTTCGCCAAAAAACTCTTTCGGCACGCCAATGCGCAAGCCTTCGATTGAACCGTTCAGCGATGCGGTGAAGTCTTCGGCGGGCACGTCCAACGAGGTGGAGTCGCGGTCCAGATCTGGGCCGCACATGGCGCTGAGCAACAGCGCGCAGTCTTTGGCCGTGCGCGCCATGGGGCCGCCTTGGTCGAGGCTGGAGGCGTAGGCGATCATGCCGTAGCGGCTGGCGCGGCCATAGGTGGGCTTGATGCCGGTGATACCGCAAAAGCTGGCAGGCTGGCGGATCGAGCCGCCTGTGTCGGTGCCAGTTGCTGCGGGTGTCAGACGTGCCGCCACAGCGGCGGCGCTGCCGCCCGACGAGCCGCCGGGCACGCGGGCCGTGTCCCAGGGGTTGGTCACTTTGCCAAAAGCCGAGTTTTCGTTGGCCGAGCCCATGGCGAATTCGTCGCAGTTGAGCTTGCCCAGTGTGACCATGCCCGCGCCGCCCAGTGCGGATGCACCCAGCTTTTGCACCAATGTGGCGTCAAACGGCGAGCGGTAGCCGGTCAGGATTTTGGAGCCCGCGGTGGTGGCGAAGTCGCGGGTTACAAACACGTCTTTGTGGCCTACAGGCACGCCTTCGAGTGGGCCTGCGGTGCCAGCGGCCAGGCGAGCGTCGCTGGCTTGCGCTTGGGCCAGCGTCACTTCGCTGTCGATGTCCAGAAACGCGTTGTGCGGGTTGCCACCCAGTCGGGCCAAAAAGCCGGTGGCCACTTCCACGGCGCTCACCTGTTTGGTTTTGAGGGCCTGGGCCAGTTCGGCCACGGTCATGTCATGCAGAGAATTCATCGCGCGGCTCACTCGATCACCTTGGGCACCAAAAACAGCCCGCGCTCGACGGCGGGGGCGCTCTTCTGGTTCAGGTCGCGTTGGTTGGGTTCGCTGGCCACGTCAGGGCGCAGGCGCAGCGTGATGTCCTGGATGGCGGCTACGGGGTGGGCCATCGGCTCGATGCCGGTGGTGTCCACGGCCTGCATGGCCTGGACGATGCCGAAAAAGCCGTTGATTTGAGTGAGCATGCGATCACTTTCTTCGGGCTGAAGTTCCAGCCGAGCCAAGTTGGCGATGCGGGCGATATCCTGTGGGGTCAGCGACATGGTTTGAAAAGGGGATGTAAAGGTCGATTTTTCCAGACCTGACTGCGCTCGCGCACGCGCGATGCGGCAGGGGATCGGGTATTATCCCGTGTTTGCTGAAGGGCTAGGAACGCCCTGAAAACCAGCCCTTTTTGACCCACACGATTTGACCGTTGTGCTGTTCGCCACTGGTTTTTCCGGTGTTTGCGGGCTCATGAGCACCCAAGGATTTCCGATGTTTTCTTCTTTTCGCCGTTATTTTTCCAGTGACCTGGCCATTGACTTGGGCACTGCCAACACCCTGATTTTTGTGCGCGACAAAGGCATCGTGCTGGACGAACCCTCGGTGGTGGCCATTCGTCACGAAGGTGGCCCCCAAGGTAAAAAAACATTGCAAGCTGTTGGCCACGAAGCCAAGGCCATGCTGGGCAAGGTGCCCGGCAACATCGAAGCCATCCGCCCCATGAAGGACGGCGTGATCGCTGACTTCACGGTGACCGAGCAGATGCTCAAGCAGTTCATCCGCATGGTGCACCCCCGCAGCACTTTCCGCCCCAGCCCCCGCATCATCATTTGCGTTCCTTGCGGCTCGACCCAGGTCGAGCGCCGGGCGATTCGTGAATCGGCTTTGGGCGCAGGCGCCTCCGAGGTGTATTTGATCGAAGAACCCATGGCCGCGGCCATCGGCGCGGGCCTGCCCGTGTCCGAAGCTTCGGGCTCCATGGTGGTGGACATCGGCGGCGGCACGACCGAAGTCGGTGTGATCTCGCTGGGCGGCATGGTCTACAAAGGCAGCGTGCGTGTGGGCGGCGACAAGTTCGACGAGGCCATCATCAGCTACATCCGCCGCAACTACGGCATGCTGATTGGCGAGCCCACAGCCGAATCCATCAAGAAAAAAATTGGTTCAGCCTTCCCCGGCAGTGAAGTCAAGGAGATGGAAGTCAAGGGCCGCAACCTGTCCGAAGGCGTGCCACGCAGCTTCACCATCAGCTCCAACGAAATCCTAGAAGCGCTGACCGACCCGCTCAACCAGATCGTCTCCGCTGTCAAAACCGCGCTTGAGCACACGCCGCCCGAGTTGGGTGCCGACATCGCCGAGCGCGGCATGATGCTCACGGGCGGTGGCGCTTTGCTGCGTGACCTGGACCGTTTGCTGGCCGAAGAAACCGGTTTGCCGGTGCTGGTGGCCGAAGACCCGCTGACCTGTGTAGCCCGTGGCTGCGGCATGGCGCTGGAACGCATGGACCAGCTGGGCAGCATTTTCACCAGCGAATAAGAACAGGACGGTTGCAGTCTGGCTGCAACCCAACTTTTCCAACCCACCACCATCCGGTGCAATTGAACCATGGCCCTGGATACGCTAGAACGCAGTGCCCCCCCGATCTTCCGGCAGGGCTTGTCCACCACGTCCAAGACCTTGCTGTTGGGGTTGCTGGCGGTGTTGTTGATGGCGGCCGACCATCGTTTGCAAATTTCCCTACCTATCCGTTCGGCTGTGGCCTTGGTGCTGTCCCCTTTGCAGTGGGTGTCATTGCAGCCAGTGCATGCGGTCAACGCCCTGACGCTTTACTTTGGCAATCTGGAAGAGGCGCAAGATGCGGCCTTGAGCTTTCAGACCCGTACCATCGCACAGGCCCAACGTCTGCAGCAAGTGGAGCAACTCAGTCAGGAAAATGCCCATTTGCGGCAATTGCTCGATTTGCGTTTGCAAGTGGCAGGCCCGGCCAAGGCGGTGCAGGTGCTCTACGACATCTCTGACCCCTACACACAACGTATGGTGGTGGACCGTGGCCTGATGGCGGGCATTGTCCCAGGCTCGGCGGTCATCGATACGGCCGGGGTGGTGGGTCAGGTCACCCGCGTTTACCCCTTGGTCAGCGAAGTCACGCTGCTGACCGATCGGGCTCAGAGCATCCCGGTCATGAACGCCCGAACGGGCAGTCGCCATGTGGCCAATGGCGATCCTCAAGCCCTGGGGGGCTCGCTTGACTTGAAGTTTGTGCCAGCAGGTGCAGACATGCAAAAAGGCGATCTGCTGACCACCAGTGGCATCGATGGTGTGTACCCTGCAGGCTTGCATGTCGGGCGCATTGCCCGGATTGATCGCCGAGTGGACTCGTCGTTTGCCCGTGTCCACGCCGAACCGATGGCCACTGAGCGTGGTCGTCATTTGCTGGTTTTGCAGCCGGTCAAGGACTGGCCAGAAGCGCCAAAGCCAGAGTCAACCAAAGCACCCAAGGCCAAGGCCGCAGCCCCCGCCCCCGTCATGCCCGCCGTCGGAGCCAAGCCATGATCATGCCCGCAGGGCGTCCCCTGCTGTTGCCCGCCAACCCCAGGTTCATTGTCATGAGCTTTGTCCTGGCCTTGTTGTTGCACATGTGGTTGGGCCTTTTGGGCTGGTACTGGCTGCCCGATGTGCTGGCCATTGTGTTGGTCTTCTGGACCGTGCACCAACCGCGCCGAGTGGGTTTGGTGCTGGCCTTTTTGCTGGGCTTGGCGCTGGATGTTCACGAGTCCGCCTTGTTGGGCCAAAACGCGCTGTCTTATGTGGTGCTTTGTGGAATGGCCACAGTGGCGCAGCGGCGGATGCACTGGTTTCCTTTGCGCGAGCAGGCGTTACAAATTTTGCCGCTCTTTGTGGTGGCTGCCCTTGTGGAGTGGCTCACGCGGCTGATCGTGCAGGACGCTTGGCCCAGCTGGAGTCAGTTGCCGGGACCGTTGCTTCAAGCGGCCTTGTGGCCCTTGGTGGGCGCCTTGTTGCTGGCACCCCAACGTCGCGCTTTTGAGCGCGACGACATCCGTCCGCTGTGAGCATGTCCCTGAACCTGCCCTCATTGGCTGAGCTGCGCGACACACGCGCCGAAATTCACCGCTTTCAAGACCGTGTGCTTGTCGTGCAGTGGGTGGTGTTGTGCTGCTTTTTGCTGCTGGCCAGCCGGTTGGCCTATTTGCAAGTGGTTCGCCACGAGGATCTGTTGGCGCAAGCCGAGAACAACCGCACAGCGATCTTGCCGACGGTGCCGCCGCGCGGAACGATTTTGGACCGCAACGGCGTGGTGCTGGCGAGCAATTATTCAGCGTACACACTGGAGATCACACCTTCGAAGGTTAAGGACCTGGAGGCCACGATCAACGAATTGGCCGAGTTGGTGGACATCCAGAGCAAGGACCGTCGCCGTTTCAAGCGCCTGAGGGAGGAATCCAAGAGCTTTGACTCGCTGCCCATTCGCAATCGTTTGACCGATGAAGAGGTGGCCCGCTTCAGTGCGCAAAGTTACCGATTCCCCGGTGTGGAGATCAAGGCCCGATTGTTCCGTCAGTACCCCTATGGCGAGTTGGCCAGTCACGTGATTGGTTACATCGGGCGCATCAACCAGCGTGACAAGGAACGGCTGGAAGAGGATGAGGATTTGGCGGCCAATTACCGGGGCACCGAATACATTGGCAAGCTGGGTGTGGAGCAGCGCTACGAGCGTGAGCTCCATGGCATCACGGGCGTCAACCAAGTGGAAACCTCCGCCGGGGGGCGAGCCACGCGCAGCCTCTCCAGTCGCCCAGCCATACCGGGCCAAAACGTGGTCTTGTCCATCGACATTCAACTGCAAAAAATGGTGGAAGATTTGTTCGGCAATCGGCGCGGCGCCCTGGTCGCGTTGGACCCCAACAACGGCGAGGTGCTCGCTTTTGTGAGCAAGCCCACCTTTGACCCCAACTTGTTTGTGGACGGCATCGATGTCGAAAATTGGCAAATGCTCAACGAGTCGATCGACAAGCCACTGCTCAACCGGGCACTGCGCGGCACCTACCCGCCAGGCTCGACCTACAAGCCTTTCATGGCCATAGCCGCTTTGTCCACGGGTAGGCGCAGTGCCAGCACCGTCATCAACGACGCAGGCTCTTGGACGTATGGCGGCCACACTTTCCGCAGCCACGGCGATGCCGGGCTTGGGCCAGTGGACATGGTGCGGTCCATTGTGTTGTCGAGCAACGTGTATTACTACTCGCTGGCCAATGACATGGGGGTGGATTTGATCCACGACTTCATGAAGCCATTGGGTTTTGGCCAGAGCACCGGCATCGACTTGCCTGGCGAAGTGCGCGGCATCTTGCCCAGCACGGAATGGAAGCGCAATTATTACAAGCGGCCCGAGCAAAAAAAGTGGTACGGCGGCGAGACCATCTCGTTGGGCATCGGTCAGGGTTACAACACCTTCACCATGCTGCAACTGGCCTCGGCCACAGCCACGCTGGCCCACGGCGGCCTGCAGTTCAAGCCACGGGTGGTCACGGCCACGCAGGATGCCTTGACCCACGCACAGGTGGAGGTGACTGCGCAGCAAGCCCTGAGTTTGGGCTACAAGCCCGAGCATGTGGATGTGGTGCACAAAGGCTTGGTGGGGGTGGTCACCTCGGGCACCTCGGCGCGGGTGTTTGCCGGGGCGGCTTACACCAGCGCCGGAAAAACCGGCACAGCGCAGGCGGTGACCATCGGCCAAAAGGAAAAGTACAACGCCGCCAATTTGTCCGAATACCAGCGTGACCATGCTTTGTACATGGCCTATGCCCCGGCCGACAAGCCGCAAATTGCGTTGGCGGTGGTGGTGGAGAACGCGGGTTTTGGCGCGGCTTCGGCGGCCCCTATCGCCAGGCGTGTGTTTGACTATTGGCTGCTCGGCCAATACCCCAGCGAAGAAGACATGGCGGCCACCCAAAAAGGCCAGTCTGCCAGCCCGATAGGCAAGCCTCGGGCCAAATCCCAAGTGCCTTTGATGGCCCCCAAAACCTTGTCTGCTGGCAAGGCCGAAAAACCCTGATGCGGGGTGATCAGCAGGCGTCAACATTGGCCAGATCGGCCAAGCCTGGTGAAGGCATATCCGTCAGTCAGCCGCTGGGGCAGCGGGAACAACCCGACACCCGCTAATGCATCAGCCTGAATACCGGTGTTGTTCAGGCCTGTGTAGGGTCTGTGGCCATCGCGTCAAATTTTTTGAAGTAATGTTTGGCCAGTGCCACCAGCTGGCCGTCTGAAGGGTGGTCACTGGCGATGCTGTCGACGATGGCTGCGGCAGTGCTTTTTTGGTGGGCTGCGCACCAGTCACGGAATTCGTTGCGCGCCAGGCCGGGTCCTGTCACCAGCACTTCGTGGGTGCCTGTGAGGGCTTTGGCCACATCGGCATAAAAGGCCGCCGTGTCACCGGCCTTGCCTTGGTGTTTGTGGTGGCTGCGCGAATGGATGCGCTTGGCTTCAATGTGCTCACGGTCAAACATGACCACATGGGCTTCTTGGTGGTCCATCCAGACCACGGCGTGAAAAGTAAGCATCAAAATCCTTGGTTAAAAAATCAACGGCGCTGCTCGGCCACAGTTTGGCAATCGATGCAGCGTTTGGCGGTCGGGTAAGCGTTCAGGCGTGCAGGTGGAATGGTCACGCCGCAGTCGGTGCACTGGCCATAGGTGCCCGCATCCATGCGTTCCAATGCGGCTTCGATGTCGCCCAGTTCAGCGGTTTCGTGTTCGTTCATGGCGAACTCGTCATTGCGTTCGGAAATGGCCTGCGCCCGGTCATCCAAACTGCGGACATCGTGTTCTGCGGCCATGTCAGCGCGCGAGACCAAGCCGCCGCGCTGCTCGGCGATGCGCTGCAACAGTTGCGCGCGCTCTTGCAAAAGGCGCTCGCGGTAGAGGGAGGGGGTGTGGGATGAAGTCATGGCTTCATCCTAGGCGCCTGTGGCGACGCGGTATTGATGTGGGTCAACCCCTGTTGCCGCAGGGCAGCAGCCATGGGCAGGGGTTGATGCGCCTCAAGCGCACAGACTCAGCTTTTGGCTTTCATGCGTGACATCATCAATTCCATGTTGGCTTTGCGGTCAGCATTGACTTTTTGCATGTGGGGACGCTCGCCCATCATCTTGAGGTACTCACGCGCTGGCAATTCGGCCAAAAAGTCTTTGCCGTAAACCAGCTTGGTGGCACCCGAAATCAGGGGCAGGTGCGTGACGGCTGCGCAGTCGGCCAGCGTCAGGCTGTCGCCTGCGATGAAGGGCGAGAACTTGGTCAGTTGGGCAAACGCGGCGACGTTCTTTTCCAGTTGCGCGGCGGTTTTTTCTTTCACCGAGTCGCTCACCTTGCCGCCGAAAAACGCTTCGGGATACAGGTTGCGCGCGACCAGCTCCAGATGCAGGTCTAAAAACAGCGCCAATTCGCGCACCTTGGCGGCGGCAAACGGGTCGGCTGGGATCAAGGGGTTTTGCGGGTACTTTTGCTCGATGTATTCCAGCATCACGGCCGACTCGCACATCGCGCCATCGGGTGTCTTGAGGTATGGCACTTTGCCCAAAGGGCTGGCGGCAGCGTCGGTGGCACCCACCCACGCCAGCTCTTCTTCAAAAGGCACGCCTTTTTCGAGCAAGGCCAATTTGACTTTGTTGTGGTAATTGCTGGCCGCAAAGCCGCAGAGTGTGAGCATGGATAACTCCGGTTGGGTTTGAAAAACCACAGATTAGCCGAAGCTGCAGCACCTGTGCGTCACCAAGATGCCTGTGAGCCGGGGTTCAAGACCTTGCCCCAAAAACATCACCTCAGTCGGAGCCCTTGTGTGGGGGTGCCCGAGCCTTCGGTGCCATAATTCCCTTCATGTTCAGCCTGCAATCCCTGCGCAATGCCCACCGCCTCACCCGCTTCGTGCTGGTGTGGTTTGCATTGTTTGTGGGGGCGGCGGTGGCTTCGCCGCTGGTCAAGCCGCAAGCCGTGCACCTGGTTTGCAGCGCCATTGGCGGCGTGAAACTGGTGCAATTGGACGCTGCAGGTGCCAATCTGGATGCGGCGGTGGCACACACCGCGCTGGACTGCCCCGCCTGCCTGCCCCTGATCGCGCACCCTGCGGCCGACGTGTTGGCGCCCTTGCCAACAGGCAACTTGTTCCACGTCTTGCAGCCCCTGCCCGCGGCGCGGCTGGCCAGTTTGCTGGGCCAACCCTGGCAAGCGCGCGCACCCCCCTTCTTTTTCGCCTGAAACACCGCCCCCTGAAACGTTGGGGGCTGGGTCGGTTTCGGCGTCTCCTGTGCCTTTGCACCCCACCCTATGGGGTTTGCTGCGAGCACTGTCTGTGCCTCTCCATCTGTTCGATAACCACCAGGAGTGATCCATGTCCCGTTCCGCTTTGTCTGTGTCTGCCCTTTTTCTGGCCATGACCGTGTCTTTGGCTGCCCACGCCCAGGTCACTGTGAAAGACGCCTGGGTGCGCGCCACCGTGCCCCAGCAAAAGGCCACCGGTGCCTTCATGCAGTTGCAATCGGCGCAAGACGCGAAATTGGTCTCGGCCCAGTCGCCTGTGGCGGGTGTGGTCGAGGTGCATGAGATGAGCATGGACGGCGGCGTCATGAAAATGCGCGCCGTGCCCAGCCTGGACTTGCCTGCAGGCAAAGCGGTGGACCTCAAGCCCGGTGGTTACCACGTCATGCTGATGGACCTGAAAGCCCCAGTCAAAGACGGTGACACCGTGCCCGTGACGCTGGTGGTGGAAGGCAAAGACGGCAAGCGTCAGTCGGTGGAACTGAAAGTGCCCGCCCGCACGGCTGCTGCACCGGCCATGAAGCATGGCGAAGGCCACAAGCACAAACACTGATCGCCCTTTCACGGCTTGATGACCGACTGATCAGCCCATGACCTGGACTTCTGCACACCTGCATCGTCTGGCCCGCCTTGTGCTGGTCTGGTATGTGCTGTTTGTGGGTGTGTCGGTTTTGGCTTCAACGCTGCAGCCCAAAACCATGGACGTGGTGTGCTCCAGCATGGGCCTCATGAAGGTGCTGGTGCACGGCGAGGGCGGTGACGCCCAGGTGCGCGCCAGCATGGACTGCCCGCTGTGCGCCCACGCCATGCCCGCTTTGCCGCCGCCCACGGTGGCCGATCTGGCCCATGTGCCCGATGCCCGCTCGCACACCGTGCAGCGTCTGCCCGAGGCCGTACTGACCGCACGCACGGCCCCGCCTTTGCCCTCTCGCGGGCCGCCTGTTTCGAATTGATCTTGGTTGAACCGGACTGAACACCGCCAGGTGTTCAGCGCTTGTTGTCACTGCGGCCCTGTGTGCTGGTCGTGACCGATCCATTTGAAACTTGCCATGAAAAATACCCTCTCTCTTTCGCCTTTGTCTTTGGCCGTGTACGGCCTGTTCTGCAGCCTGAGTGGCCACGCTGTGGCCCAAACTGCACCCGTGCTGGACACCATCGTGGTTTCGGGCTCGCGCTCCGAAACCAAACTGTCTGAAACCCCTGTGTCGATTGGCGCGGTCAGCCGCGCCCAGTGGGACGCCGACAAGCCCAAGTCGGTGGGCGAGATCATCAACCGCATTCCCGGTGTGCACTGGAACGATCTGGGCAACGAGCAGCACAGCATGGCGATTCGCCAGCCCATCAGCACCAATGCGGTGTACCAGTACCTGGAAGACGGCATCCCGATTCGTCCCCTTGGTGTGTTCAACCACAACGCGCTCAATGAGACCAACATGAATGGCTCAAGTGGCGTGGAAGTGGTCAAGGGCGCTGCATCGTCCCTGTACGGCAGCAACGCTGTGGGTGGCGCGGTCAACTTCCTGACGCAACGACCTTCACGCACGCCCACAGGCTATGTGGGCATCCGGCACGACAACCCCGATGAGTTCACCCGAATCGATTCGGGAGCCAGCAACACCTGGGGTGATCTGGGCTTGCGTTTCTCACACTACAGCTCGAAACGCGACACCCACAACTGGCAGCAGTACAGCGGTGGCAAAAAGGACTCGTTCACCCTGCGTGGCGACTACAACCTGAGCGACAAATCTTGGCTGCGCGCTTCGCTGGTGCACACCAACTTGGACTCGGACACGCCCGGCAGTTTGTTTGAAAACGACTTCCGAACCAACCCCGGCAAAAGCATCAACACCTTCACTTGGCGCAAAGACAAAACGACCCGCGCCAACCTGGCGTGGGAGGGTGAGACCACCCAAGGCGGCTTGACCTCGGTGACGCTGTTCGCGCGGAACAACGACCATGGCCAGTTGCCCAACTACACCATCTCGGGTTGCGTGGGCGCCACCTGCAAAGGGACCTTGAACAACAACCACGTTGAATCGCTGGGTGTGGACGTGAAGCACGAGCAAAAATTGGACTGGCTGCGTGCCCGCCTGGTCACGGGTGTTTACATTGACCGCAGCCAAAACGACTATGTGTCGGACAACCTGGCCATCGTGCGCGATGTGCCCACCGGCCGTTACATGAGCTACACCTTGAACAGCGTGGCCAACCCCAGTGGTGTGCGCAACTACGGCGCGGGTATTGCCAACGATGCCGCGTTTGCGCAATTGGAATTCAGCCCCACCGAGCAAATTCGTGTCGTGGCCGGTGGACGCTATGACAGCATCCGCTACGACTTCAAAAACAACCTGACCCCGGGTGCCAACTTCGGCGCTGCCAACGAAGTGCGCAGTTTTGCCAAATTCAGCCCCAAGCTGGGCGCTACCTACGCGATCAGCCCCAGCAGCAGCCTGTACAGCAACCTGAGCATGGGCTTCACACCGCCCGAAGTCAGCCAGCTGTACGGTAAGACCGCCATTCCCGAATTGAATTCGGCCACTTACGACAACGTGGAAGTGGGCTGGCGCGCTTTGCTCGCCTCGGGCATCCGTTTGGATTCGGCGCTGTACCAACTCAGTGGCAAGGACACCATCGTGTCTTACACCTCGGACATTGGCAACAGCTTCAACAAGAACGCAGGCAACACGCGCAGCCGGGGCTTGGAGTTGAGCCTGAACCAGGATCTGCGTGGATGGGGCGGGGAGTGGGACTGGCGCGTCGGTGCGACCTGGGCTGAGCATACTTTTGTGTCTTACCGTGTGAGCGACAAAGCGGGTGCCATCGAAGACTATTCGGACAAAGACATGCCGCAGGCCCCCAACCACACCATCACGGCCCAAGTCGGCTGGAAATTCACACCAACTTCGCGCGTGGCTTTGGGGCTGGTCAAGCAAGGCAGCTACTGGATGAACAACGCCAACACGGTGCGTTACGCGGGTCACACGCTGCTCAACCTGACGGCCAGCCACCAGTTGGGCGATGGCTGGGAGGTCTGGGGTCAAGTGCGCAACCTAACCGACAAGCTGTATTCGGACAACGCGTCCAGCAACTACAAAAGCGGCGCTTACACACCCAACACGCAAAACACCTATGCCGCAGGTGCGCCGCGCAGCGTGATGGTGGGCTTGAACAAGTCCTTTGGCCAACGCTGACAGGTGCCCAGGCTTGCGGTGCAGCGTTGAACGTGACCAAGTCGTCGCAAGCCTTTTTTGCAAACTGCCCTCTTTTGTGAGAACCCCATGAACATCTTGAACCGTTGGTGCGCCTTGTCGATTTTGGCCGTGGCCAGCTTGTGCGCCTTGCCACCCGCCGGGGCACAAGACCCGGTCAAAGACACCGCCAAGCCCATCAAGCCTGCAGCGTCTGCGCCACACGCCCGCCATCAGCGACCCCAACTGGCCACGGGCGCAGCCATTGCCCCCGATGGCCGCTTGTGGGCGGTGGGCCTGAATGCACAATCGCAACTTTTTGTGCAAAGCACACCCTTGGACGGGGCTTTGCAGTGGAGTGAAGCGCGCATTTTGAGCACTGGCGCTGACCCGATTGCGGCCGATGGCGAGAGTCGCCCAAAAATAGTGTTTGGCCCCCAGGGCTGGGCGGTCATCAGCTACACCATGCCGCTGGCCAAACCCTACACGGGCTTCATTCGCATGCTGCGCAGCAGCGATGGCGGGCAAACTTTCAGTGCCCCTTTCACCGTGCACCAGGACCGGCAGGAAATCACCCACCGTTTTGAATCGGTGGCCTTTGATGCGCAAGGGGTGTTGCACACGCTGTGGGTGGACAAGCGCGACCAGCCGCCGAAAGGCTCGGCGCAAAAGTACGCCGGTGCCGCCATTTACCGCAACGAGTCCAAGGACGGTGGTCAGACTTTTGGCCCCGACACCAAAGTGGCCGACCACTCGTGTGAGTGCTGCCGCATCGGGCTGGCTCGCAACCCGCAGGGCCAACTGCAAGCGACCTGGCGGCATGTGTTCGACAGCAGCACGCGAGACCATGCTTTTGCCAGCGTAGGTGCCCCGGCAAATCGCATCACGCGCAGCACACATGACGACTGGCAGATCAACGCCTGTCCGCACCACGGTCCCGGTTTGGCACTCAACGCAGCCACTTCGGGTTACCACACCGTCTGGTTTGGCATCCGCAAAGTGAATGGGCAAGACCAGGCCGCCGTGCGTTATGCCCGGCTGAATGCGCAAGGCGAGCCCTTGCCCGAGACCCTGCGCGTGTTGCCCGATGCGCGGGCCGAGCACGCCGATGTGATGGCCGATGGCCAAAACGTGGCCGTGGTCTGGCGCAGCAGCGAAGGGGCGCAGACCACACTCAAAGCCTGGCTGTCGACCGATGGCGGTCAGAACTTCACCCTCAAAACCTTGGGCCAAGCCACGGGTTACAACGACCACCCGCGCCTGGCCCAAAGTGGCGCGCGCATGGTGGTGGTCTGGCGCAACACACAGGAGACACAAGTTCATGACATCCGTTTTTAAAACCACTGCGCTGGCCATCTGCACTGCCGCGCTCGGCCTGAGTGCCTTGGCGGCTTGGGCGCAAGCACCGCATCACGCACACCACCACGCACACCCCCAGGGGCAAGCCAAGGCTGCTGCCCCTGCCCAGCGCACGGTGCTGCCTTTCGATGAAACCAGCTGGGCGCATGCCTTGCAACACGGTCCGCGCCCTGCGGCCTATTTGTTCACCACCTCGTATTGCAGCACCTGCCCTGCCGCATTTGAGGTGCTGCACAAGGCGGTGCAACAGCGCAAAGACAAGCCTGAGCTGAATGCCGTCATGATGGATGTCACGGGTCCGCCGGCCTTGCGCCATGCAGCGCATTTCAAGGGCATGACCCGGATGTATGCCTTTGACGGGTTTGAGCCTGCCATCCGCCAAGCGGTCGATCCGGCTTGGCCCAACGTCACCCCCTATGTGGTGTTGGTGGATGCCAAAGGTCAGACCCAACGGGTGATCGGCCCGCCGACGCCAGTGATGCTCAAGCGCTGGTTGTCACCGGCTTGAAGTCCTCTGGCATGATCGAAGGATGACCTTCTCGAGCCATTCCTCTGCGGCCTACCAAAGTTTTGTAGCCGAACCCTACACCCCCAATATCGGGGCCACGCTCCATGGTTTGGACTTGTCGAAGCCTTTGAGCGAGTTGGCTCAAACTGAGCTGAGAGCGGCCTTGGCCCAGTACGAGGTGATCTTTTTTCGGGACCAAACACTCAGCCCTGAACAGCAGGTGGTGTTCACTCGCACCTTTGGCCAGGTCAATGAGGTCAAGGCCTTTTTCCCCCGCGTGGAAAGCCAACCCGAGATAGAGGTTGTGGAAAGCACCAGCGACCGTCCCGGTGCCTCCAACAACTGGCACGCCGACATCACTTGGCAGGCCAATCCACCCACGGGCACCAGCTTGTATGCGCAGGTCATTCCGGCCAGCGGTGGCGACACCGTCTGGGCGAGCATGACCACCGCCTACGAAGGCTTGCCCAAAGACTTCCAAGCCTATCTGGAAACGCTCAGCGCCATGCACACCTGGGAGGTCACCGGCTGGACCGAGTACCTGCTGCGCCAAGACGCCAGCGGCGAACAACTGCAAGCCGCTCGCGCCAAATACCCGCCCGTCACGCACCCCGTGGTGCGCGTGCACCCCGTCACTGGCAAAAAGATTTTGTACGTCAACCCCACCTTCACCACCCACATCCATGGTTTGCCGCGCGCGCAAAGTGATGCACTTTTGGCCCAGCTGTTTGCGTTGATCACCGCGCCCGAAGTGCAGGCGCGGTGGCGCTGGCAGCCTGATACGCTGGCCGTGTGGGACAACCGTTCAACCCAGCACTACGCTGTGGCCGATTTTTATCCGCAGCATCGAAAACTGCACCGGGTCACGTTCACGGTCGATCAGGCGTTTTGAATCTGAAGACCTCATGGGCTAGATCGGCTCGCTCAAGCAGTGGGCCAATCTCAACCTGTTCACCATCGAGCAAGCATTCGGTGGCCGGGAAAAAGCCGACAAAGCCCACTTTGCTGATAGCGGCAGCTTTGACCAGATTGACACCAAGAAGTGATGTGCGTTAAGGCTTGCGCAGGGCGTCTGTTGTTGACGCAATCTCGCCATATTTTTGTCACTGCACAGACTTGTCCATGTTGGAAGCTTGATCTCGGCATTTGCCGATCAACTCTCAAGCAAGGGGTACCGCATGACGAACGACATTCAAAACGAAGCCGAACACGAACACGACGAACTCTTGGACGATGAATTTGTCAGTGTTTCTCAGTGCCACGCTTTGGCGGCGCAGCATTTTCTGGAAGCGGCCAAGCAGCACGGTTTGGCAGCCGAAGCCTACGACGCTGGCAACTTGTACGAAACCCATCGCCGTGGTTACTTGGCTTACCGCAACCAATTGTTGGCCACCCAGTACGCTGAAATGGCGGCGATCGACGAGGACGATGAAGAGTTTGAAGACGAGAGCTCAGAAGCCGACGGTCAGTGATGGCCCCTGAGCCGAGGGCCGATGCGTCGGCCTTTCGGCTCAATAACTCAGCCAGAGCCAGTGTGTGTCCCCGCACCAGCTGGCTTTTTTCTTGGCTTTCGTGCAAAGGAAGATCGACTAAAACCCGTGATTCACTTTGTCCGGGACTTGTGTGAAGGCGGGTGGCATCCCCACCCATGGGGCATAAAAACCGTCATGGTCTATTGGCGCTGGCGGGGCCAGTTGCCCAAGTAAAACTTCCCATCCCGCTTGCGCGCTGTCGATCAGGGGCAGGGTGCAGTGGGCTTGCAGCAATCGGGCATAACCGGCCAAGCCTGCGCCGCCCAAAATGCTGCTGGCCATCCCTTGAGAGACTGGTCTTGTCATGCATGCTGGATTGTCGGGCCGCTCTTGGCAAGCGTTGCAGATCTGCGCATTGAAGATCGATGCATGGGGCGCGCCGAAAAATCGGAAGAACAACATCACAGCGATGGCCCCGTGTCGCCGCATCAAGTGTTTGATGGAGGGTGCCATACGCAACATCAACGACACCCTGAGCCACCACTTTGCTGCCCACGCCGCAGCCGTGGCGGACAAGCAAGGAGAGCCAACAAGAACGAGCAGCCAGCAGGCGAAATCATCCTGTACCGGCGTGGCAACGCGCTCGCCATGGAGGTGATCGCCCAACTCACTGACGGTGGCAAACACTTCATGGGCTTGCTCTATTTTGCGGGCAGCCAAACCACCAAGACCAAAATGGGCCATGCCAAGAATGACCCCGATGCGAAAGAACTCAAGCGGCTGAACACGCGGGTATTGGCCTCGTTGGATGCGGCGAAATTACGAGCCCAGAAGCATGAGCCGACGTACATGAAGGATTGGCTGGCACACCTGGAGCACAGGACCGCAGCCATGGGCGACAAAACCTTGCAAGGCGCAAGCAAAGTCAGTCACCAATAAGCACTGGACCACGCCGAAGCGGCGTATGCGAAATTCCTGGTCCAACTGGCCGTGCGGCACAAATGGCTGCCTTGGCTGTTGGCGTCGGCCATAGAGTTGCGCGCGCTGTTATCGCTGTGCCAACAATGCGGCGGCCCTGGCATGAGACGACTCGGTCAGGTACTTCAAAGCACCACCAATTGGCCTTCCAAACGCAGGTGCTCGACAAAGTTGGCCAACGTCAAGTTGTTGGTGACGGCGTTGACGGTGTGGGGGATGAATTGACCATTGACCTGTAACTGGTCATTGGTCGTGAACGTGATGTTGTCAAATAACAAATTGGCGGTGGGCGTGAAAGCAGTGCCACCGTCGTGGTCGATCTGCAGCACCAGTTTGTTGTCGGCATTTTTGATGGCCCTGAAAAACTTGGCCTCGTCGACTTGGGCATACCCATTGAGTAACTGGCTCAGGTTCAGCAGGTCGGCTTCGGCACTGCCTTGTAAAGTGCCACTGCCTTTTTTGAATCCGAAGTCTCTCAAAGTTTGGGTAGACCCACCCGGCCCTGTGTCGCCAAAATCAGGCCACACAAACTGGTCTGCACCCCCCAGACCCGACAGGGTGTCATTGCCCTTGCTGCCCAAAAAGTAGTCCACTCGACCGGCACCGCCGGACAAGGTTTCTACAGCATCGGTCGAAGTGATCAATTGCCCGAAGGGCTGATCGGTGAAAGTGGGCAAGGCCTTGCCACTGGCCCCTGTGAAGGGGTTGCTGCTGGGTGCGGTGTAACTGACCAGCAAGGCGCCGGGGTCATCGATGGTGCCGCTCAAAGTCAAGATCAGCTTGGTGCTGTCGGTGCTGTCGCGGCTGATGCCGGTGATGGTTTGCGTGACCGTGCCGGCCTTGACGGTGAAAGCGCTGACGGCAGGCAAGGTGCCCGTGCCCGTGGGATCGTTGAATTGCACCACCACCGTGTCCAGGAGATTGGTTTTTGAGCCTAATTGAATCTGCGAAACCGCCATGACCGCGTTGTTGTTGACCGCCTGACCCGTCACGCCACTGCCCAAAGCGGCAGCATCGTTGCCACTGCTGTCTTGCACTGCGGCATTGTTGACGCCGATGTTGGCGGTGGGGGGGGTGTAAAAGACGCTGACGGTGTCGGCCGGTTGGATGACACTGGCCAAATTCAATTGCACCTGCTGACCTGAAATGGTCACGTTGTTGACGGTGATGGGGCTGCCATTGCGCTGAACCACAAAAGCGCTGGCAGCCACGGGTGTACCGCCGCTGCCGGGGACCAACAAGGCCTCGTTGTAATTGAGCAAAACTTGCAAGCCATTGGCACTGGTCGTGGCGGTGCCCAAGATCGGGCTTGTCGAGTCCAAGCTGCGTGTGAAGCTGGCGCTGTCGTTGCCCAAGGTGTCTTGCAGCGCGCGGTTCAAGGGCGTGTCATCCGAGGTGGGGGCGGCATAGGCCAGGCTGATGGCTTGGCCGCTTTGCACGGCGGTGGCAAAACTCAAGCTCAGTGTTCTGCCCGACACGGTGAAACTGGTGGGTTTCAGCACCGCGCCGCCATTGGCCGTCAGGCTCCAGTTGTCGACGATGGCTCCCAGGGGCGCCAAATCTTCGTTGAAAGTCAATTCCAGAGTGCGGTCGCTGGTGAAGCGGCTGGACACAAACGTCGGGGCCACCGCGTCGACGGTGGTGACGTTGCTGTTCAAGCTGGCCACAGCATTGCCCGCCCAGTCTTTGAGCACATTGCCAGTGCTGGGTGGGGTGTAAATGACCTGCAAGCTGGCCGAGCTGTCGGTCACCGTGCTGGCCAAACTCAGCTCCAAAACGGTGCCCACCAGTTTGAGGCCATTCACTGCCACCGAGCGGGTGGTGCCCCCACTGGTCACGTTGATCAGAAAAGCCGTGGCCACGGGTAACTGGCTGGGATCGAGCTCTTCGCTGAAGGTGAGTCGGATCACGCTGACTTGGCGCTCGTTGGCGCTCCCTGAGCTCAGCGTGGGCGCTGTGTTGTCCACCGAGTGGGTGACGGAGATGCCGCCCACCGAGCCAATCGGCGCGGCGAGGTTGCCGGCCGTGTCTTGCACCGCTTTGCTGGTATCGCTGGGTCGTGTGTAGCTCAGGTTGATGGCCGGGCTGGCCGTGGTGATTTTGCTGCCCAGGGTCAAACGCACCGAGTCGCCCAGCACCTCTTGGGCCGTGATGGACTGCACGACACCGGCCACACTGACTTGGAAGTTGGCCGCATCGAGCACGGTGCTGCTTTTGAGGGCCTCAGAAAAGCGCAAGACAATGATCGAGGTGTTCGCATTGCTGATGGCCTTGCTGCTGAGCAATGAGGGGGCCACAAGATCGGTCACGCTGACCGCCTGACCCGTCACGCCACTGCCCAAAGCGGCAGCATCGTTGCCACTGCTGTCTTGCACCGCCGCATTGCCCACACCCACGTTGGCGGTGGGGGGGGTGTAGAAGACGCTGACGGTGTCTGTCGGCTGGATGGCGCTGGCCAAATTCAATTGCACTTGCTGACCTGAAATGGTGACGCTGTTGACGGTGATGCTGCTGCCATTGCCGCGCTTGACCACAAATGCGCTGGCAGCCACGGCTGGCACCACCGGTGTGCCGCTGCTGTTGGGGACCAGCAAGGCCTCGTTGTAATTGAGCAAGACTTGCAAGCCATTGGCACTGGCCGTGGCCGAGGTCAGACTCGGGCCTGTCGAGTCCAAATCGCGCGTGAAACTGGCGCTGTCGTTGCCCGAGGTGTCTTGCAGCGCGCGGTTCAAGGGCGTGTCATCCGAGGTGGGGGCGGCATAGGCCAGGCTGATGGCTTGTCCGCTTTGCACAGCGGTGGCAAAACCCAAGCTCAGTGTTCTGCCCGACACGGTGAAACTGGTGGGTTTCAGCACCGCGCCGCCATTGGCCGTCAGGCTCCAGTTGTCGACGATGGCCCCCACGAGCTGCGGCGCCAAATCTTCGTTGAAGGTCAACTCCAGAGCGCGGTCGCTGGTGAAGCGGCTGGACACAAGCACCGGGGCCACCGCGTCGACGGTGGTGATGTTGCTGGTCAAGCTGGCCACAGGATTGCCCGCCCAGTCTTTGAGCACATTGCCAGTGTTGGGTGGGGTGTAAATGACCTGCAAGCCGGCCGAGCTGTCGGTCACCGTGCTGGCCAAACTCAGCTCCAAAACGGTGCCCACCAGTTTGAGGCCATTGACTGACACCGAGCGGGTGGTGCCCCCACTGGCCACGTTGATCAGAAAAGCCGTGGCCACGGGCAAATGGCTGGGATCGAGCTCTTCGCTGAAGGTGAGTCGGATCACGCTGACTTGGCGGGTGATGGCGCTCCCTGAGCTCAGCGTGGGCGCTGTAGTGTCCACCGCGTGGCTGACCGTGATGCCGCCCCCCGGTCCAATGAGCGCGGCGAGGTTGCCGGCCGTGTCTTGCACCGCTTGGCTGGCATTGCCGGGCGGTGTGTAACTCAGGTTGATGGCCGGGCTGGCCGTGGTGATTTTGCTGCCCAGGGTCAAACGCACCGAGTCGCCCAGCACCTCTTGGGCCGTGATGGACTGCACGACACCGGCCACACTGACTTTGAAGTTGGCCGCATCGAGCACGGTGCTGCTTTTGAGGGCCTCGGAAAAGCGCAAGACAATGATCGAGGTGTTGGCGTTGGTGATGGCTTGGCTGCTGAGCAAGGTAGGCAGCACCAGGTCGGTCACGCTGACGGCTTGGTCGCGAAAGGTGTTGGCGGTGTTGCCAGCCAAGTCTTTGATTTGGCTTCCATCACTCAGACTGACAGTGACGGAGCCAGCACCGTTGACAGGTGTCCCCAAGGTCAGCAACACCGTGCTTTGGTTGGTGCCACGGGCCACCGTGCTGACGGGTGTGCTTACACCATCGACCAGGACTTGAAATGCGCCGGCGGCTGGCAAAGCGGTGCTCAAGTTTTCGTTGAAGCTCAACAACAGCTGGTTTCCCGCAGCGTTGTTGATCTCGGCGCTTCGCAAAATGGGAACTTGGGTGTCTGCGGGCACGGGCTGAGGTGTGGTTGCGGGCGCAGATTTGGATTGCAAGGCCAACAAAGCCAAGGCTCCGCCGCTCAGGACGGCTCCGGTGGGTGCAATGCCAAACCAAGCGGCGACGGCCGAGCCGCTGTGCTCTGTCATCGGCTTTTGCAGGAAGGATGACCAGCGCTGGCCTGGTTCTCCAGCCGGGGCACTGGTGACCGTGTTGGATGCCGCATCGCTGGCCTTCAAGGCTTCGGCTGGGGGCTCGGCCGAGTCCCCAGGCTGCATGCTGGGGGTGGCTTGCGCCAACTTGTAGTCGGTGCTTAGTTCTGCGCTTGGTTGCGGCAGGGCGGGCTCCTGGGCCAGTTCTGTCGGGTCAGAAAGATCGTCAGGATTGTCCTGGTGGCTGTCTTTTTTGTGAGGGCGGGGCGTTTTGTGCACACTGCCTGGGCTGGTCGCAGCCGCTGCAGGCTCTGGGCGAGCCCAAGACGAACCCAGCGCACTGCTGCGCGGCAACGGCATGGCGTTCTGTTCGAGCGAAGAAGCCAAAGAGGCCGGGGCTTGTGAGGAGGGTGAATGGGGTGCAGTCATGCCATGGGTCTCATTGAATCTGGTATGCCCAGTGCAGGGGAACGAGGGTGCTGGGGTTCACCGCACCACCATCGGCGGCTGTGAATGCGGTGTTGGGAACAGAGGCCAGCAATTCCGCCCAGCTGCCTTCGCCATGGATGAAGCGGCCAAACACCGTGTAACCATCGCGCTCCGTTTTGCTGTTGAAGCCCGGGTTGGCGGTGGTGTTTACAAAAAATCCCGCCGTTGCCGAGTCTGCAAGATCACCTCTGGCCATCGCGAGGGTGTACTGGTCGTTTTTCAGCCCAGTGCGCAGGGTAGATTCCAGAGGGATCCGGGTCAGCGTGGCGGGCTTGTCCACATAGGTGCTGCCGTTGTGGGTAAAACCACCACCCTGGACCACGTTCACGCTGCCCTTGAGGAAGCGGTGAAACACCGTTTGGTCGTAAAAGCCCTGGTTCACATAGCGCAGAAAATTCGCGGTGCTGATGGGGGCTTTGACCGGCTCGAACAAGACCACCGACTCGCGCAAGGCCCCGGTGCCTGTGGCCGTCAACATGCACACGGCAGGCAGTGTGGTTGAAAGTTTGCTCAATGCGGCGTAGGCGTCTGTGCTGCAAGTTCTGCCCGGGACGCTCAGTCTGGCGTGGCGGCGCACCGTGTTGTTCGCCAAAAGCCAAGCGGTGAGCACCACGCGCTGCGTGTTGGATGCGTTGGTGATCACATGGTCTTGCACCAATCCCAAAGCCTTGGGGTCGGTGAAGCAAGGGTCTGTGGCCGCTGGGGTGATGGCGTCTTGGCGTACGCAGATCGGCCCGGTCGAGGTGCCCAGGCCGCTCAAGGTCAAGCGCACATTGTTGGCCGCCAGCAGGCGTGCAGACATGGCTGCCGGGGTCGTATCTGGCGGTGTTGTGTTGTCACCCGAAGCATCGCGCTCAGCACCGCTGTCACCACCGCCGCCACACGCGCTGAGGATGAATAAAATTAAAATGAGTAATTTTGAAAAATGAGTATTCATTATGAGAAGGAATAAAAAGGTGCGGATAGCCTTTATTTGGGGCCTCTGTGTCGGGCCTAGTCGGTGGTGGCTCCATACCGATGGGGCACCAAAAGCCAGCCAGAGGGCGTGTTCTTGGGTGATGGGAGCACTGCTGGGACTTGCAAGGCCTGGCTGACTGGGTTTAGAAAAATTGGTCTAAAGCACTATTTTAAATAAAAAAGACTTTACCTTTGTTTGGGCGGTCATGCCCCAGCGGGGCGTTCAGTTGCAGGCCCTCGGCGATGTCGGTTTTAGCGCTCAATTGCAAGATCGACTGGGCACCAGCTTGAATGAGCGTGTGCATTTGCACGTTTGCGCGGTCGATGGGGTGTTAGAAGCGGTGGCGACTGAAGAGGTCGCCCGCAGCCCAGTGGCTGTTTTCCGTGTCAATTTTCATCCGGCCACCGTTTGCGCTCGTTCGGCTGCGCAAGGCGGGCAGTCGATGGGTGTACCGCTGCGCCAAACAGCGCAGCGAGCCAAAATTGACAGGTCAAGCCCGAATTTTTTTCCGTTGCATGCTTGCGATTTCGATAAACGCGCGAGCGGCAGGTGACAGTCGTTCAAAGTTCAATGCGGCCAGTGCAATCTCGCGTGGCCATCGGGGTTGAAGGCTGCGATAGGCAAGCCCTGCGGGGGCATCTGGCAATGCCAATCTGGCGGCAATGGCAATGGCATCAACCTGTGCCACAAAGCCCATCATGGAAGTCAATTGCTCAAACCGAAACAGCGTTTTGGGGATGACCCCCTGGGCCTCAAGGAATTGATCAATGTGCCGACAGGAGCCCGCCGAAGTGCGGATGAAAGGCTGATTGTGAAAGTCCTTGGCGCTGACTGTTTTCTTGGATGCCAGGGGGTGTTAGACCGGCAGCACGGCCACCAACTCGTCTGTGACCACGGGCAAGGTGTCAAAACGTTCATCGGGCAAGACCACAAAACCCAGTTCCACGCGACGCTGCAACAGCCAGTGCACCGCCACCTCATCCACCACTTCATCGATCTGCACTTCCACCAGAGGGTGGGCGCGCTGGAATTGCGCCATCAACGCTGGCAGGATGCGCAGGGATGAGCTTGCGCCAAACGACGCGATGCGCAGAGTTCCCCGCGCAATACCCTGCTCAAGACTGGCTTCCTGCTGTAGCGCTTCCTTTTGCTGCAGGATCGTGCTGATCCCGCTGTCGGCCCTAGTCTTCAAAACCTTCACCCTGAGCTGGGAGCAGTTCTGGGTCGCCGTGACCAGTCCGCGCGTGATGGCGTCTTACCGGCTGACCTTTGGCGCGTCGCTGATCGCCGCGTTGGTCAATGTGTTTTTTGGTTTGCTGGTGGCTTGGGTGTTGGTGCGTTATGACTTCTTTGGCAAAAAGTTTGTCGATGCCTTGGTCGATTTGCCTTTTGCTTTGCCCACAGCGGTGGCGGGTATTTCGCTGACGGCTTTGCTGGCGGGCAATGGCTGGATTGGCCAGTACCTGGAGCCTTGGGGTATTCAGCTGGCCTTCAAACCCAATGGCGTGGTGATTGCGCTGATCTTCATTGGCTTGCCCTTTGTGGTGCGCACCGTGCAGCCGGTGCTGGAAGACACCGAAAAAGAACTCGAAGAAGCGGCCACTTGCTTGGGCGCCACGCGTTGGCAAACCTTCAGCCGAGTGATTTTCCCGAGCATTGCGCCTGCGCTGCTGACCGGATTTGCCATGGCTTTTGCGCGGGCCATTGGTGAGTACGGCTCGGTCATTTTCATCGCCGGCAACATGCCCATGGTGTCCGAGATCACGCCGCTGATCATCATTGGCAAGCTGGAGCAATACGACTACGCGGGCGCTACTGCTGTGGCCTTGGTGATGCTGGTCATCTCGTTCATGTTGCTCTTGGTCATCAACGCTTTGCAAACTTGGCAACGCCGCCGTTCGGGCGCTTCGTCATGAGCCCAACCCTCACCGCCAACAAGGTCCAGGCGGGCACCACCGAAGCCCGCTGGATCCGCCGCAGTCTGATTGGCCTGGCGCTGTTGTTCATGTTTTTGTTTCTGGTCTTGCCCTTGGCGGCGGTGTTCACCGAAGCCTTGCGCAAAGGTCTGGACGCTTATCTGGAGGCGCTCCAGGAGCCCGATGCCTGGTTGGCGATTCGCCTGACGCTGATCGTCGCATCCGTGGCGGTGCCGCTCAATTTGGTGTTTGGTGTGGCGGCCTGGGCCATTGCCAAGTACGAGTTCAAGGGCAAATCGCTTTTGACCACCTTGGTGGACTTGCCGTTTTCCGTGTCACCCGTGGTAGCGGGCCTGGTCTATGTGTTGATGTTTGGGGCCCACGGCTGGTTCGGCCCTTGGCTGCAGGCCAACGACATCAAGATCGTGTTCGCGGTGCCGGGCATCATCCTGGCCACCCTATTTGTCACCTTTCCCTTCATTGCACGCGAGTTGATTCCGCTCATGCAAGCGCAAGGCAGCGAAGAAGAACAAGCGGCCATCGTGTTGGGTGCTACGGGGTGGCAAACCTTTTGGCGCGTGACGCTGCCCAACATCAAATGGGGCCTGTTGTATGGCGTGATTTTGTGCAATGCACGCGCCATGGGCGAGTTCGGCGCGGTGTCGGTGGTGTCGGGCCACATTCGGGGGCAGACCAACACCATGCCTTTGCACGTGGAAATTCTCTACAACGAATACCAGTCGGTGGCCGCTTTTGCCGTGGCCTCGCTGCTGGCTTTGTTGGCCCTGGTCACCCTGGCCATCAAGTCTTTCATTGAATGGCGTCACGCCCAAGAAATGCAAGCGTCGGCCAAAACCCCGCCCGAGCAGCCAGCTCACTGACTTCACCTTTAAATTCTGGTTTGAAACATGGGCATCGAAATCCGCAACGTCCACAAACAGTTTGGTGACTTCACCGCCTAGCACAACGTCAGCCTCGACATCGAGTCGGGCGAACTCGTCGCCTTGCTGGGGCCATCGGGCTGCGGCAAGACTACGCTGCTGCGCATCATCGCGGGGCTGGAGACGGCCGACCAGGGCACCATCGCCTTCAGTGGCGAAGACACCACCCATGTCCATGTGCGCGAGCGTCAGGTGGGTTTTGTGTTCCAGCACTACGCCTTGTTTCGCCACATGACGGTGTTTGAGAACGTGGCCTTTGGCCTGCGCGTCAAAATCGCGCAACCAGCGCCCGAGCGAATCCGAAATCAAGCGCAAGGTGCATGAGCTTTTGGGCTTGGTGCAACTCGATTGGCTGGCCGACCGTTACCCCTCGCAGTTGTCGGGCGGGCAGCGCCAGCGCATTGCGCTGGCACGCGCCTTGGCGGTTGAGCCCAAGGTGCTGCTGCTGGACGAACCTTTTGGCGCGCTGGACGCCAAGGTGCGCAAGGAGCTGCGCCGCTGGCTGCGCCGCCTGCACGACGAGTTGCACGTGACCAGCAACTTTGTCACACACGACCAGGAAGAAGCCCTGGAAGTAGCCGACCGTGTGTTGCTGATGAACAAAGGCAATATTGAGAAAATTGGCTCGCCCCAAGATGTGTGGGACCACCCGGCCAGCCCCTTTGTGTATGGTTTTTTGGGCGATGTGAACCTGTTCCATGGCCGCGCCCACGAAGGCGAGATGCTGATTGGTGCCGACCAGCACGCCATCCGCCTCGAAAGCCCTGAACACGGGCAGGTGCAAGACGCCAAAGCCTTTGCCTACGTGCGCCCGCAGGACCTGGATGTGACGCGTTACACATCGGGCACCGCTCACACCGGCATCGTGGCCAAGCTGACCCGTGCCATCGTGGTGGGCCCTGTGGCACGGCTGGAGTTGGAGCCCGTGGAAGCGGGCCTGTTTGGCAAGGACGCGGTCATCGAAGCGCAGTTGTCGGCATCGCAATACCGCCAGCAAGACTTCAAGGAGGGGGAGACTTTGGTGCTGACACCGCGCAAGGCAAGGGTGTTTGTCGAGGGTTGACCAGGCCGTTAAATACCTTGAATCACTTTGTCCGGGACTTGTGTGAAGGCAGGTGGCATCCCCACCCATGGGGCATAAAAACCGTCATGGTCTGTTGGCGCTTTGGGGGCCAGTTGCCCGTGCAGCACCTCCCATCCCGCTTGCGCGCTGTCGATCAGGGGCAGGGTGCAGTGGGCTTGCAGCAATCGGGCATAACCGGCCAAGCCTGCGCCGCCCAAAATGATGCTGGCCGCACCGCTTTGGGCGGCCTTTTGGCAAGCTTGGCTGAGGCAGCGAATGGCCATGTCGGGGTCGGCCTGCAGCGCGGCCCCGGTCGGGGCCACGGTCTCGATGTGGCGCAGCTGCGCGCCGTAACCCAGACTGATGGCCAGGCGCTGCAGCATGGGCTTCCAGCGTTCACCGCCCGTCACAATGGCAAATGGTCCATGGGTACTGGCCTGAATGAACGAGGCTTCGGCCAGTCCAGTGACCGGGCAGCCGCTGACTTCGCGCAGTGCGAACAAACCCGGGTCACCAAAACAGCCGATCAACACGCCGTCCAGCGGTTGCTGTGACGTGCGGTGCGTGGTCCACACATCCAGACAAGCGTGGGCCGCTACCGCATGGCTGGCTTCGCAGGCAATGTAGAGGGCACCAAATCGGGCAGTCTGCACGAGCAACTGCACACCTGGCGGCACTTGAGGCTGCAAGACTTCTTGCAGCCGCTGTGTGGTCAGTGGGTTGGTGTTGGGGTTGATCAGCAAATAACGGCGCAATCCGGTGGTTTCCATGCTGGGTGTTCCTTTTCAGTGTGTGACGTCGACCTCCAACCCGTGCACTGGGGCGAGCCCATACCGGGATGTCTGGCCTTGCTGCGGTGTGCGCTCGGCTGCGGTCAAAACATGGGCCGGGGCTGCAGTCACGGTGCGAGAGGCATTGGTGCCGATGAAGGGTGGTCATGGTGCTGCAATCGGAATTTGGTTAGTAGTTTGATTGCATACAAAGAAAACACCAAATTGGGGTGAGACTCCATAGGTGCAAACCAGAATGGTGCCAGAAAACACCATTTCTGTGCCTAAATGCGGGTGACAAGTGGGTATTTTAAAGTTGACGGGCTTGGCCGGGTGGGTGCAGTGATGTGTCGCATCTGGCACGGCGATTGCATACAAAAACCTTGCCAGACGCTTGCAAGGTATGTTAATTTATTGACCTGATCTGTCAGTACTCAAGGTCTGTTGCTCATTTTTCAATCCACTTTTACTGGAGCTTTGATGAAGCGGTCTATCCTTTCCCCTCGTTTGTTGCCCACATCTTGGGCGTTCACCATGGCTGTCGGGATGGGGCTCAGCGCCATCTCCATGGCGGTTCAGGCGCAAGAAAAAGTCTTGCGCATTGCCATGACGGCGGCCGACATTCCCCGCACCTTGGGGCAGCCTGACCAAGGCTTTGAGGGCAACCGGTTCACCGGCATCCCGATGTACGACGCCTTGACCCATTGGGATTTGTCCAAATCGGATGGCCCCAGTGTGTTGATTCCTGGCTTGGCCACTTCTTGGGCTGTAGGTGCCACCGATAAAACCAAATGGACCTTCAAGCTGCGTCCAGGCGTGAAGTTCCACGATGGCTCGGCCTTGAATGCCGATGCGATCGTCTGGAACGTGCGCAAGGTGTTGGACAAAGACGCGGTTCATTTTGATGCCAGCCAGGTGGGCGTTACGGCATCGCGCATGCCTACCCTGCGCAGTGCCCGAAAAATCGATGACCTGACGGTGGAACTGACCACCAGCGAGCCCGATGCGTTTGTGCCCATCAACTTGACCAATTTGTTCATCGCCTCGCCGGCCCATTGGCAAAAGAAATTTGATGCCGCTGCAGGTGCTACACCGGCAGACAAATCCAAGGCAGCCTGGACCGCATTTGCGGCAGATGCCTCTGGTTCTGGCCCCTTCAAGATGGCCCGGTTCGTGCCACGTGAACGCCTCGAAATGGTGGCGAACAAAACCTATTGGGACGCCAAGCGCCTGCCCAAGGTCGACCGCGTGGTGCTTGTGCCCATGCCCGAGGCCAACGCCCGCACTGCAGCCTTGCTCGGGGGTCAGGTCGACTGGATCGAAGCGCCAGCACCCGACGCCATGCCGCAAATTCGCCAGCGGGGCTTCAAGATTGAAAGCAATGCCCAGCCGCATGTGTGGCCTTGGCAGTTGTCTTTTGCCGAAGGTTCCCCTTGGCTGGACAAGCGGGTGCGTCACGCGGCCAACTTGTGCGTGGACCGTGAAGGCATGAAAACCCTTTTGGGCGGGATGATGGCGGCCCCCAAAGGCACCGTGCCTCCGGGCCACCCCTGGTGGGGCAACCCCAAATTTGACATCAAGTACGACGTGAACGCGGCCAAGACCTTGATGACACAAGCGGGTCACAGCGCGGCTAAACCCCTCAAAGTCAAGGTGCAGATTTCGGCGTCAGGCTCGGGCCAGATGCAGCCCTTGCCCATGAACGAGTTTGTGCAACAGTCGCTCAAGCAGTGCTTCTTTGACGTCCAGTTTGACGTGATCGAGTGGAACACCTTGTTCACCAACTGGCGTAAGGGTGCAAAGGACCCATCGGCCAACGGCGCCAATGCCATCAATGTGAGCTATGCAGCGATGGACCCCTTCTTTGCCATGGTTCGTTTCACCAGCACAGGCGCCTTCCCACCGGTGTCCAACAACTGGGGTTACTTTGGCAATCCGGAATTTGACAAATTGATCACCGATGCCCGTACTCAGTTCGAAGATAAGAGGCGTGATGAGGCGCTGGCTAAGTTGCACGCCCGCATTGTTGAAGAGGCGCCTTTTGTCTGGATTGCCCACGACGTGGGGCCTCGCGCCATGAGCACCAAGGTCAAGGGTTTCGTGCAGCCACGCAGTTGGTTTGTTGATCTGGCGCCAGTGTCGATGGACTGATGGTCACGGCGTGGGCCCACCGGGCCCACGCCGCTGGGTGTGCAGTCAGGTGGTGAGCGGCCTGCCTGCACACTTTTTTAATTGCAGTTTTGGAGTGCTGGCATGCTCGGCTTTTTGTTGCGGCGACTGATTTATTCCCTGCCCATCATGCTGGGGGTGGCGCTGGTTTGTTTTGGCTTGGTGCACCTCGCACCCGGTGATCCTCTGATGTCGATATTGCCGCCAGACGCCTCGGCCGACTTGCAGGCGCAGTTGATCGAGCTGTACGGATTCAACCGCTCTTACCCTGAACAGTTTGTGACCTGGGTCTGGCGCGCTTTGCAGGGCGATCTGGGTACATCCATTGCCAGCAACCGGCCGGTGGCTTCGGAGGTCATGACCGCCGTGGGCAACACTTTGCGCCTCGCCCTGCTGGCCACCCTGATCGGGTTTGTGCTGGGCTGTTTGTTTGGTTTTGTGGCCGGGTATTTCCAGAACTCTTGGCTCGATAAATTTGCCTCTTTGCTGTCTGTACTGGGGGTCAGCGTTCCGCACTATTGGCTGGGCATGGTCCTCGTGATTGTGTTTTCTTCGATCCTGATGTGGCTGCCACCCGGTGGTGCTGGGCCGGGCGGCTCCAGCCAGTGGATTTGGGATTGGGAGCACTTCAAGCACATGCTCTTGCCCGCCATCACCATGAGCGTGATCCCAATGGGCATCATTTCTCGGACGGTGCGGGCCTTGGTGGCCGACATTCTGGCGCAAGAGTTCATCGTGGGTTTGCGCGCCAAGGGCTTGACCAATTTTGGTATTTTTTGGCATGTGGTCAAAAATGCAGCGCCCACGGCGCTGGCGGTGATGGGCTTGCAGTTGGGTTACTTGCTCGGCGGCTCGATCCTGATCGAGACGGTTTTTTCCTGGCCTGGCACGGGCTTCTTGCTCAATTCGGCCATCTTCCAGCGCGACTTGCCTTTGCTGCAAGGCACGATCCTGGTGCTGGCGATGTTTTTTGTCGTGCTCAACCTCATCGTGGATGTGATCCAGACCTTGCTGGACCCTCGCATTGCACGCGCTTGATCCCGACCCCAAGGAATTGACATGACTTCATTGAATGCGGCTGCCAGCCCCGTGCTCCCGCTGGTGTATGAGCGCTCTGCCGGTTATTGGGAAACCGTAGGGCGTCGGTTTTTACGTGACAAAGTGGCTGTGGGTGCCGCCCTGGTGGTGCTGTTGTTGATGGTGCTGGCTGTGTTCGGCCCCTGGCTCGCGCCCATGGACCCTTACCAGTCCGCCATGCTCAAACGCCTCAAGCCCATTGGCTTTGAAGGCCACCCCTTGGGCACCGACGAGTTGGGCCGCGACATGCTCACCCGCTTGATGGTGGGGGCCAAGTTGTCCTTGTTCATGGGCATCACGCCGGTGGTATGTGCCTTTTTCATCGGCTCCTTGATCGGCATCACCGCCGGTTACACCGGGGGCTGGGTCAACAGCGTGATGATGCGCACCATCGACGTTTTTTATGCCTTTCCTTCGGTGTTGTTGGCCATTGCCCTGTCGGGCGCTTTGGGGGCCGGTATCACCAATTCACTCATCTCCTTGACGATCGTATTCATACCGCCGCTGGCCCGTGTGGCCGAGAGCGTGACCACGCAGATTCGGGAGCGTGATTTTGTCGAAGCGGCCAGGGCGTCGGGTGCATCCGCTTTCACCATCGTGCGGGTGCATGTGCTGGGCAATGTGCTAGGGCCGATTTTTGTGTACGCCACGAGTTTGATCGCGGTGTCCATGATCTTGGCCTCGGGTCTGAGCTTTTTGGGGCTGGGGGTCAAACCCCCCGAGCCGGAATGGGGCCTGATGCTCAACACCTTGCGCACCGCCATTTATACGCAACCCTGGATTGCAGCCTTGCCTGGGGCGATGATTTTCATGACATCGATTGCTTTCAACCTTCTGGCCGACGGCTTGCGCTCGGCCATGGAAATCAAACAGTGAGGTCCGCATGACAATGGCCAATGATGAGGTGGGCGGATCAAGTCAGCCGATGCTCTCGGTGCGCGGTTTGGTCAAGCACTTTCCACTCAAGAAAGACTTGTTGGGACGCGGCGCGGGCGTGGTGCGCGCTGTCGACGGGGTGAGCTTTGACGTGTTCAAAGGCGAGACCCTGGGGGTGGTGGGCGAGTCCGGTTGCGGCAAGTCGACCACAGCCCGCTTGCTCATGCAACTGATCAACCACGACCAGGGCGAGTTGGTGTTCGATGGGCAGACGGTGGGCAGCAAGTCGCTGCCCTTGAAGGATTACCGGCGTCAGGCCCAAATGGTGTTTCAAGACAGCTACGCGTCCTTGAATCCGCGCTTGACCATGGAGGATTCGATCGCATTTGCCCCCATGGTGCACGGACTGCCTGAGCGCGAGGCGATCGAGCGTGCGCGTGACTTGCTCGAACGGGTGGGGCTGGCACCACAGCGCTTTGCCGAGCGTTATCCGCACGAGTTGTCAGGCGGGCAAAGGCAGCGCGTCAACATCGCACGGGCCTTGGCCTTGCAGTCGCGTTTGATCATTCTGGACGAGGCGGTTTCTGCCCTGGACAAGTCGGTGGAAGCGCAGGTGCTGAACCTCTTGCTCGACTTGAAAGAGGCGTTTGGCCTGACCTATATTTTCATCAGCCACGACCTGAATGTGGTGCGCTACATGAGCGACAGGGTGATGGTGATGTACCTCGGCCAAGTGGTTGAAGTGGGGGACAGTGAAATCCTGTTCAAGCATGCGGCGCACCCCTACACACAAGCCTTGCTCTCGTCCATCCCAACATTGGACCCGGATCGGCGCACCGAAACCCCGCCTTTGGCCGGTGACCCGCCCAACCCGATCAACCCGCCCAGCGGCTGCCGTTTTCACACCCGTTGTGCGCACGCCCAAGCCATTTGCAGCGAAAAAATGCCGGTGTTGGCCCCAGCCCAACACGGCCAACAGGTGGCCTGCTGGATGCATGTGGCAGGCGCAGCGCACACCGGGGCACCCTCAGGGCAGGGCGCGGTCAAGCCCTTGGAGGTCGCGGCATGAAAACGGAGACATCAACCCCCGCATTTGTGGACATCCGCCAATTGCATGTCACCTTCACCGGTGGCAAAAAACCCGTGCAGGCGGTCTCGGGCGTGGACTTGCGCGTGCAACGCGGTGAAGTGGTCGCCCTGATTGGCGAGTCGGGCTCTGGCAAGAGCGTGACCTTGCGCACTTTGCTGCGTTTGCATGCCGAAAAGAAAACCCAAATCACAGGGCAAATCAGGGTGGGCGATCACGACGTGCTGAAACTGTCGTCGGACCAACTCAACCGATTTCGTGGGCGCGTGGCGTCCATGATTTTTCAAGAGCCTTTGCTGGCGCTCGACCCGGTTTACAGTTTGGGCCAGCAAATCATCGAAACCATTAGCCGTCACGAAAAGGTGAGCGAAGACGAGGCCAAGCAGCGGGCCTTGGCCTTGTTTGAGCGGGTGCGCATTCCCAGCCCAGAGCGCCGTTTGCAAGCCTATCCGCATGAAATGTCGGGCGGCATGCGCCAGCGCGCCATGATCGCCCTGGCCCTGGCCTGTCGGCCCCAGTTGCTGCTGGCCGACGAGCCCACCACCGCGCTGGATGCCACGGTGCAAATCCAGATCCTGCTGCTGCTTCGCGAGTTGCAAAAAGAGATGGGCTTGTCGGTGATTTTTGTCACGCACGACATCGGTGCCGCCGTGGAGGTGGCGGACCGCATTGCCGTGATGTATGCCGGCCGGATTGTGGAGGAGGGGCCCGCCCGAACCCTGATTCGTGAACCCCGTCACCCCTACACCCGTGCTTTGCTGCAAAGCCGCGCCGACGGGGCTTTGGCCAAAGGCCAGCGCCTGGAAACCATTGCCGGCGCACCGCCTGACTTGACGAATTTGCCACAGGGCTGCGCCTTTGCCAGCCGTTGCAAGTTGGCGGTGCCTGAATGCAGTGCCACACGCCCGGAAGTCACTTGGCTGGCCGAAGGCCACAGTGTTCGCTGCCTGCTGGCCCAGCCCCATTCCCAGTCCAATTTTCAGCAAGTGGCCTGATCATTTTTTAACGTGAGGTGAACATGAGTCGACACACCGATGCCCTGTGGGACAACGCCCACGCCTTCATGCCTTACCCATCGAGCCCGGTGGCCCACGTGGCCACGGGCCCTTTGTCGGGCCTGAGCTTCGCGGCCAAAGACATTTACCACGTCAAGGGCTACCCCACCAGTGGCGGTCAACCCATGCTGATGGCCCTGTGGGGTGTTCAGGACCGCACGGCCCCAGTGGTGCAAAGCTTGCTGGACGCCGGTGCGCGTTTTGTCGGCAAAACCGTCACCGACGAATTGGCGTTTTCCATGAATGGTCAAAACGCCCATTACGGCGCGCCCATCAATGGCGCGGTGGCCGAACGCATCAGTGGCGGGTCTTCCTCGGGTTCGGCTTCTGCCGTGTCGAACCGCCTGTGCGATTTTGCTTTGGGTTCAGACACGGGCGGCTCGGTGCGGGCCCCCGCCAACCATTGCGGTTTGGTCGGCATGCGGCCCAGCCAGGGGCGCATCAGTTTGCAAGACACCATGGCCTTGTCGCCCAGCTTGGACACTTGCGGCTGGTTTGCCCGTGATGTGCCCACCTTTGCCCGTGTGGCCGAGGTCTTGTTGGGCAAGGACGCGCAGGCTTTGCCCGATCACATCCGCTTGCTGGCCCCGACCGACATGTGGGCGCTGGCCACGCCGGGCGCCCTCAAAGCCCTCAAGCCTGTACGTCAACAAATAGAGCAATGCTTGGGCAAAGCCAAGTCGGTACGCGTCATGCAGGGTGACATGGACACCATGTATTGGCATTTCCGCGCCATTCAGGGCCGCGAGGCCTGGGATGTGCATGGGGGTTTTCTTCAGCGCTTTCGTCCTGTGCTGGGCGCTGCGGTAGCCCAGCGCTTTGACTGGTCTTCCAAAGTCACCGATGAGCAAGTGGCCAAGGCGCGGGCTTTCCGCGAAGTGTGGCGCCAGCACATGCAGCACATCTTGGGCAACGACGGCGTGCTCTTGATGCCCACCATGCCCGATGTGGCCCCTTTGATCCGTCAGACCGATGCCGAGTTGGAAACCTACCGCAACCGGGCCACAAGTTTGCTGTGTGTGGCGGGCATGGCGGGCTTGCCGCAGGTGAGCTTGCCACTGGCCAGTCACCAGGGCGCACCCTTGGGTATTTCTTTGGTGGGGCCAGAAGGCTCAGACCGCAGTCTGGTCAAACTGGCAGAACACATCCACCGCGCGTGGTCCTGAACGCCGCAGGGACACCCCATGTGCGCGGCGTTAAAGGGGACTCAGGCGCACACTCAAAGGCAGTGAATGAATCTCGCAATCTACGCTCAAGCCCCGGCGCTCGATCACCAAAAAAGCACCGTCGTCCAAGGCCATCAAGGGGTGGTGCCAGGTGCCTTTGTGCAGCGTGAAGCCTTGCTGGCCCGTGACTTCAAAGCACACCAGCGTGCGCAGGTCGGGTGGGTCTTGGCCCAAGGCCACCAGCAAGCGACAGCGCGCCCCGGTCAAGGGCACAAAGGTCTGACTGCCGTGTTGGTGCCGCTCCAGCATGTGGCAAGGACCCTCGGGGTTCTGTGCCAGCGCATGGAACACGGCCAACACCGCCTGGCCTTGGTCGTCCGCCAAGTCCAGGCCCGCTGGCAAATCCAGCCGTCCGCTGGTGCCTTGGTTGATGGTTTGGTGGGCGGGTGCAAACAAATTCAACACCTCGCCATAAGGCGAAAAAGCTTGTGCCGTGAGGGGCTGACAAGCCAGGGTGCCCAATGGGTGTTCAGTGCTCATGGAATGACTCGGGTGAATGGGGTCCATCATGACAGATGAACGCCGACGGGGTGTGTCCCAGTCGCCCAAAGTCGGCCTCGACCTGCCCGTTCAAACACCCGTTTCGGCGCAGGCTGTGGCTGACGCTTCAAACTGGCCGCAGGAGGCGGGTGCAGTGGTGCACGTCACAGGCGCCGATCGGGTGTACGAGGCGATTTACCAGGCAGTTCTGGAGCGACGACTGTCCCCAGGTGAGCGCCTGCGCGAACAAGAGTTGGCCGAGCAGTTCAATGTCTCGCGCACCTTGGTGCGCCAAGCCTTGCAGCGTCTGGCGCAAGAGCAGGTGATCGAATTGCTGCACAACCGAGGGGCTCGTGTGCCCATTCCCAGCCTGGAAGACGCCGGCAGTGTTTTTGATGCCCGCAGGGTGGTCGAGTGCGAAGTGGCCAGACAACTGGCGGGCCGATTGTCTGCCGAGCAATTGCAGACCTTGCAACATTTGGCTGACGGTGAAACCGAGGCCGATCGCATGGGCGAGCATGCCCTGGCGATTCGCCTTTCGGGTGAATTTCACCAAGCCATGGCCGACATGCATGGCAACCCGGTCATGGCCCGCTGGCTCAATGGCTTGCTGCCCACCACGTCCTTGCTCATGTCGCGTTTCAAACGCCAAGGGGGGCAAGTGTGCGTGGCGCACCGGCATGTCGATTTGATCAGCGCCTTGCAAAAAAGTCCTGCAGCGGCAGGCGCAGAAATGCGCAAACACCTCAACGAACTGGAGCAGTCCTTGACGGCGCCTGCAACACCTCGCAGGCAATTGCGTGATGTCTTTCAAGCTTATCGGGACAGCCCCGAATGAACACCTGTGGAGATCGAAGCATGAATGTGAGTCCCGACAATTTGTCCTCTTTGCGCATTGACGCCAATCGTTTGTGGCAATCGCTGATGACCTTGGCCCAAATCGGGGGCACCGACAAAGGGGGCGTGTGCCGCTTGGCCTTGACCGATCTGGACCGCCAAGGCCGGGACCTGGTCACGTCTTGGGCCCGCGAAGCGGGCATGACCGTCACGGTCGATCAAATCGGCAACGTCTTCATGCGCAGAGCCGGGCGGCAGCCCGATTTGCCGCCCATCATGACCGGCAGCCACATCGACACCCAGCCCACCGGTGGCAAGTTCGACGGCAACTACGGCGTGTTGGCCGGGCTGGAGGTGGTGCGCTGCCTGAACGACCACGGCATCGAAACCGAGGCCCCGATTGAGGTGGCCTTTTGGACCAATGAAGAAGGCTCTCGCTTTGTACCGGTGATGATGGGTTCGGGCGTTTTTGCCGGCGCGTTCTCGCTGGAGCACGCCTACAAAGCCCAAGACCAAGAGGGCAAAACCGTGCTGGAAGAACTGCAAAAAATCGGCTATGTCGGCGCTGAAGTACCGGGACAGCACCCCATCGGAGCGTATTTTGAAGCCCATATCGAGCAAGGCCCGGTGCTGGAAGATGCAGGCGTGACCATTGGCGTGGTCAGCGGTTCCTTGGGCATCCGTTGGTTTGACTGCATCGTCACGGGCATGGAAGCCCATGCCGGCCCCACGCCCATGCCCTTGCGCCGAGATGCCATGCAGGTGGCCACGCACTTGATGCAGGCCGTCGTGAAGACGGCCCTCGCACATGCTCCGCACGCCAGGGGCACGGTGGGCATGGTGCATGTGCACCCCAACAGCCGCAATGTGATTCCGGGTCGGGTCAAGTTCAGCATCGACCTGCGCAACAACACCGACGCCAGCGTGGAGGCCATGGCCGATGAGATCAAAGCATTGGCTCAAAGTTTGCAGGGCAGCACCGGCCTGCGCATCGACCTGACCCTGGTGTCGAGTTTCCCGGCGCAACCCTTCCATCAGGAGTGCGTGGAGGCGGTGTCTGCCGCCGCTGCCCACTTGGGCTACAGCCAAATGCCGGTGGTCTCAGGTGCCGGGCACGATGCCATCTACACCGCCCGTCTGGCCCCGAGCGGCATGATTTTCATCCCCTGCAAAGACGGCATCAGCCACAACGAAATTGAAGATGCCCAGCCCGCCGACATCGCTGCGGGGTGCAATGTTTTGTTGCACGCGATGCTCGGCAAAGCAAGAGTGGCGCAGACCCGTTGAAAGGGCGCTGTCGCCGAGCGGGTCTTTAGAAAGGGTTGCGCTACAGCCGCGGCCGCCAAAGCCCAGTGATGCCTGGTGGCGCGGGTGAGAGCCCCGATGGGCGCTGAAAGTTGCATGAGGTAAGCTTGAACACGTCCTTCTTCAGGAGACACCATGAGCGACACATCGGCTTTCGGCTTCGGCCAATTCGTACCCGGTTTTGACTTCTTGCAAAACCTGTCCAAAACCGCGGCGCAAGCCCAGCCCTCTGCTGCTGCAGGCATGCCGGGCATGGCCAGCTGGGTGGCGCCCAAGCTCAGCATCGAAGACATCGACAAGCGCATCCAGGAGCTCAAGTCGGTGCTGTTCTGGCTGGAGCAAAACACCACAGCGCTCAAGGCCACGATTCAGGCGATGGAGGTGCAAAAAATGACCTTGACCACCTTGCAAAGCATGAACGTGAACATGGCCGATCTGGCCAAGGCCTTCACCGCCAAAGCACCCGCAGCCGAGCCGCAGGCAGCTGCGCCATCACCCTTTGCGCCGAAAGCCGCACCCGTGCCAGAACCTGCTCAGCCAGAACCCGTTCAGTCAGAACCCCCATCTTCTGAGGCATCTTCGGCCAAGCCCGCTGTGGACCCCATGCAGTGGTGGGGCGCATTGACCCAACAGTTTCAAAACATTGCCGCCGCCGCTGTCAAAGATGTGGCTGCCGAAGCCATGAAGGCGGGCATGACGGCCAAGGGTGCCCGCACAGCAGCAGGCCGCCCAAAATCCCCCGCCACCCCCAAACCCAGCAGCGTCAAAACCAAACCGGCCGCCAAATCCACCGCCCGCAAGGCGGTCTCTCGGCGTAAAACACCATGAAGCTTTTTCCCTGCGGTCACGCCACCCACCCGCAGTGGCGCATGGCCGCTGGCCTGGTGCTGGCGCAGTTGCGCGCCCAAATGGGCTTGCCCGATTACGCGAGCCAACCCCGTCTGGGCTTGCTTTACATCACCGACCATTACGCGGCCGATGCGCAAGCCTTGCTTGACCACCTGCGTCAGGCTTTGCCCGAAGTGCCCGACTGGGCTGGCACGGTGGGCATTGGCGTGGCGGTGAACAACGCCGAGTATTTTGACGAGCCCGCCATGGCGCTCATGCTGTGCGACCTGACACCCGCGCAGTACCGGGTGTTTTCTGGGGTGTCGCCCTTGCCTGCGGGTTGGGCCGATGCCGCCTTGGTGCATGCCGACCCGCAAACGCCCGACTTGGCCGAGTTGATTGGTGAGGTGGCTGAGCGCACGCAACAAGGCTATTTGTTTGGGGGCCTGAGTGCCAGCCGCACACGCAGCGTGCAGTTTGCCGTGCGGGCCGAAGACGCGGGTGGGCCAGAGGTGCATGGCGGCGTACTGGAAGGCGGCTTGAGCGGTGTGGCGTTCTCGCCTGACGTGGCTTTGTTGTCACGCGTCACGCAAGGCTGCCAGCCTGTGGCGCCCGAGCGAGAGATCACCGAGGCCGAAGGCCATGTGGTGCTGAAGTTGGCGGACGAGCCCGCACTGGAAGTGATGCTGGCCGATCTGGACATCAGCCTGAGCGAACCGCAAAAAGCCATTGCCGTTGTGCGCGCCACCTTGGTCGGTTTGAGTGCACCCGGTCAGTCTGGCGTGGGCCGAGCGGGCAACTTGGGCAGTGATGTGCGGGTGCGCCACATCATTGGCCTGGACCCGTTGCGCCAGGGGGTGGCCATTGCCGAGCACCTGGAGCCCGGCATGATGATGACGTTTTGCCGCCGCGATGTGCAAGCGGCCCGCGCCGATTTGGTCCGGGTGTGCGCCGAAATCCGCGAAGCGCTGGAGCCTGAGATGCTGTCCATCGACGCGATCAACGCCCTGAGTGACAATCCGGTGCCTACGCTGCCCCAAGTTGGGCTGCGCATCGCGGGCGCGGTGTATGTCAGTTGCACCGGACGCGGAGGTCCTCACTTTGGTGGGCCGAGCGCCGAGCTGCAAATCATCCGGCACGCTTTGGGCGATGTGCCGCTGGTGGGTTTCTTTGCGGCAGGCGAGATCGCCCACAACCAGTTGTATGGCTACACCGGGGTGCTCACGGTGTTCACAACCGGTTGAGACCCAAGAGCTTAGAAGCATCCTTGCAAATCTGGCGGTTCATTCCGTGATTCGCAAGGATAAATGCCTCAAACGCCCCTCGCCCGATCCGTCTTGAACTGCGCCCGGAATGCGCTGAACTGGCCTGCGTCCAGCGATTCGCGCACATCGCGCATCAGGTTCAGGTAGTAGTGCAGGTTGTGGATGGTGGTCAGCATCGGGCCGAGCATTTCGCCGCAGCGGTCCAAGTGGTGCAAGTAGGCGCGACTGAAACCGCCACGACCGCCTTGGTCCCAAGACACACCGCCTGCGCCCGGGCCTGCGCCCACAGGATTTCCAGCACAGGCATAGCAAGTGCAGGTCGTGTCCAGCGGCTGCGGGTCGTTTTTGTGGCGCGCATTGCGCAGCTTCAGGTCGCCAAAGCGGGTGAACACCGTGCCGTTGCGGGCGTTGCGGGTGGGCATCACGCAGTCGAACATGTCCACGCCATCGGCCACGCCTTGCACCAAGTCTTCGGGCGTGCCCACGCCCATCAGGTAGCGCGGCTTGTGGGCCGGCAAGCGGTGCGGCGTGTGCGCCATGATTTGCAGCATCAGGTCTTTGGGCTCGCCCACGCTCACGCCGCCCACGGCGTAACCCGGAAAGTCCATCTCCACCAGCGCATCCAGTGACTCCTGGCGCAGGTTTTCAAACATGCCGCCTTGCACGATGCCAAACAGCGCATTGGGGTTTTCCAATCGTGCAAATTCGTCTTTTGAACGAACAGCCCAGCGGCGGCTCATCTCCATCGACTGGCGCGCCTCAAGCTCGGTGGTCAAGTGCCCCTTGGTCTCGTAAGGCGTGCATTCGTCAAGCTGCATCACGATGTCCGAGTTCAAAATCGTTTGGATTTGCATGCTGACCTCGGGCGACATGAACAACTTGTCGCCGTTCACGGGGCTGGCAAAGGTCACGCCTTCTTCGGTGATCTTGCGCATCTGTCCCAGCGACCAGACCTGAAAACCGCCCGAATCGGTCAAGATCGGTTTGTCCCACTTTTCGAACTGGTGCAGGCCGCCAAAGCTTTGCATCACGTCCAACCCCGGGCGCATCCAAAGGTGAAAAGTGTTGCCCAAAATGATCTGCGCGCCCATCTCGTGCAGGCTGCGTGGCATTACGCCTTTGACCGTGCCGTAAGTTCCCACGGGCATGAAAATGGGCGTTTGCACCACACCATGGTTCAGGGTGAGCTGGCCGCGGCGGGCGTGGCTGGAAGGGTCGGTTTTGAGCAGATCGAATTGGAGCATGTAAGGCCTAAAGCTGAGGCTTGGATTGTAGGAGCATGCCAAGTAACGGCTTAAGCGCACTTTCGCCCGCCCGGCAAGCCAAGAAAGATGAGTTGGAAAATATTTTATCCATGTAATTTAAGTGTTTAACTACCTATAATGCATGGATGATTGATCGCTACTTGTTCGCTTCTGTTCTTGATACGCTGGCCGATGCCCCAGCCGTCGTAATGCTTGGACCGCGTCAGGCAGGCAAAACCACTTTGGCGCTTCGCGTGGCCGAGCATGTTGCCAAATTAGGACTGAGTGGTCGCCAGTCAGGCAGCTTGTACTTGGATCTGGAAAGCCCCAGTGACAGGCAAAAGTTGACTGACCCTGAGGCGTACTTGTCACATCACGCCGAAAAATTGGTGATTTTGGATGAAGTGCAGCAAATGCCTGCGCTCTTCCAAGTGCTGCGCGGGTTGATTGACCAGGGGCGAAGGCAGGGGCAGGGCGCAGCGCGATTTCTGTTGCTGGGCTCGGCTACGGGTGAACTGCTGAGGCAGTCGAGTGAAAGTCTGGCCGGACGGGTGGCCTATTTGGAATTGCCTCCCTTGCAGTTATTGGAGGGGGGGCTGGTTCAGCAAGACGCTTTATGGCTGCGCGGTGGATTTCCCAATAGTTTTTTAGCCAAAAGTTTGCCGAAAAGTATGGCGTGGCGGCAGAACTTGATCAAAACCTATCTGGAGCGTGATATTCCCAGTTTTGGCGCACGCATTCCAGCTGAAACCTTGCGCCGCTTGTGGGTCATGTTGGCGCACCAACAAGGCGGTTTGCTGGATGTGTCGCAGTTGGGCAAGAGCCTGATGTTGGACGCCAAGACGGTGCATCGTTACCTGGACATGTTGGTTGATCTGATGTTGGTGCGCCGCGTGCAACCTTGGTACAGCAACGCAGGCAAACGCCTGGTGAAATCGCCTAAGCTGTATGTGCGCGACAGTGGTTTGGTGCATGCTCTTCTGGGTATAGGCACCCACGAAGCGCTGTTGTCTCACCCGGTGGTAGGCAACAGCTGGGAGGGGTTTGCACTGGAGACCTTGCTCAACGCCGCGCCGCTCAATACCAGCAGTGGTTTTTACCGCACGAGCAATGGTGCCGAGGTTGATTTGCTGCTCGACATGCCTGGGCACGGTGTGTGGGCCATTGAAGTCAAACGCGGTGCTGCCAGCAAGCCTCGCAAGGGTTTTTACAGCGCGTGTGAAGACCTGCAGCCTTCCAGGCGCTGGATGGTGTATCCCGGAACAGACGCGTATCCCGTGGGCGACGGGGTTCAGGTGATTGGCCTGCACAATCTTGCCGAAACCATTTGGCAAATCCATCGCGACAGGATGGTCACGCCCACATCACACGCTTGAGGACAACCCCATGACCGAACACCCCATCCACTGGGAAACGGAAGGCACCAGCCGCGTCCCGTTTGCCGTGTATACCGACGAAGACCGGCACAAGAAGGAGCTGGAGCGCTTCTTTTACAAAAGCCACTGGAGCTATGTGGGCCTCGAAGCCGAGATCCCCAACGTGGGCGACTTCAAGCGCACTGTGGTGGGCGAGCGCTCGGTCATCATGACGCGCAGCGAGGGCGGCCAGATCCATGTGGTGGAAAACGTTTGCGCCCACCGAGGCATGCAGTTTTGCCGTGAGCGCCATGGCAACAAGAAAGAGTTTGTCTGCCCTTATCACCAGTGGAGCTACACCCTCCAAGGCGATTTGCAGGGTGTGCCGTTTCGGCGCGGCGTGCGGCAAGACGGCAAGGTCAATGGCGGCATGCCGGCCGACTTTGACCCCAAAGACCACGGCCTCACGCCCCTGAAGGTGGCGACACGTGGCGGGGTGGTGTTTGCGACGTTTGACCACAACGTGGAGTCGCTCGAAGACTTCATGGGCCCGACCATCCTGAAATACTTTGACCGCCTGTTCAACGGCCGCAAGCTGGCGGTGCTGGGCTACAACCGCCAGCGCATTCCGGGCAACTGGAAGCTGATGCAAGAGAACATCAAGGACCCCTACCACCCCGGCCTGCTGCACACCTGGTTTGTGACCTTTGGCCTTTGGCGCGCCGACAACAAGAGCGAACTGCGCATGGACGCGCACCACCGCCACGCCGCCATGATCTCGACCCGTGGCAGCGCGGGCCAGGCCACGGGCGCGGCCTCGCAAGTCACGCAGGTGAGCAGCTTCAAAGACAGCATGCAGCTCAACGACCCGAGTTTTCTGGACATCGTGCCCGAGGGCTGGTGGCAGATGGACGACCAGATGCCCACGGCCGTGATGATGACGCTGTTCCCCAGCGTGATTTTTCAGCAGCAGGTCAACAGCGTGTCCACCCGCCACATCCAGCCCGATGGGCATGGCGCATTTGACTTTGTCTGGACGCACTTTGGATTTGAAGACGACACGCCCGAGATGACCGAGCGCCGCCTGCGCCAGTCCAATCTGTTTGGCCCGGCCGGTTTTGTGAGTGCGGACGATGGCGAGGTGATCGAGTTCTCGCAGCAAGCCTTTGAGACCAAGCCCGAACACCGCATGCTGGTGGAGCTGGGCGGGCGCGATGTGGGCGAGACGGACCACATGGTGACCGAAACCCTGATCCGGGGCATGTACGAATACTGGCGCAAAGTGATGGAGGCCTGAAGATGGTGAACTTTGAAACCCACATGGCCTTGACCCGCCTGTATGCCGATTACGCCTTGGCCGTGGACAGCGGCCATTGGGATTTGTGGCCCGAGTTTTTCACCGAGCAATGCGTTTACAAACTCATCCCGCGAGAGAACCATGAGCGTGGCTTTCCGCTGTGCACCCTGTCGTTCACCAGCAAAGGCATGTTGAAAGACCGTGTGTATGGCATCCAGGAAACGCTTTACCACGACCCGTATTACCAGCGCCATGTGGTGGGCGCGCCAGTGGTGCGCCGCGTCGACGGTGAACGCATCCAAACGGAAGCCAACTATGCGGTGTTCCGCACCAAACTCGACAAGGCCAGCACGGTGTTCAATGTGGGCCGCTACATCGACACCATTGTGCCCACCCCCGAGGGCCTGAAGTTCGCCGAGCGCCTGTGCGTGTACGACAGCGAAATGATCCCCAACGCCATCATTTACCCGATTTGAATATGAGCAATTGGACTGACGTGGCCGCCGAGGCCGATTTGTTTGAAGGCGCAGGCATCGCTGTGGCCCCCGAAGGGCAAGACATTGCCCTGTTCTGCGTGGACGGTGAGGTGTTTGCCATCCACAACCTGTGTACCCATGGCAACGCCAAGCTGTGCGATGGCTTTGTCGAAGGCGACCATGTGGAGTGCCCCTTCCACCAGGCCCAGTTCAGCCTGCGCGATGGCTCGGTGGCCTGCGGCCCGGCGACCGAGCCTGCCAAGACCTGGCCCGTCAAGGTCGAGGGCGGGCGGGTTTTCCTGCAATTGACGGTTTGAGGCTGGCTGGTTGTAATGGTTCTGGCGCCGGGCCCTTGAGGGGAAGAGGCGCCAGAAAATCCACAATATTCAGGAGATATGCATGAGCAACATTTATGTTTTGGTTCACGGCGCATGGCACACAGGCACCCTGCTGGAGCCCACGGCCGAACACATGCGCAAGTTAGGCCACACCGTTCATTGCCCCACCTTGAAGGGCAATCGACCTGGAGATGACCGCAGCCAGATCGGTCTGGAAGATGCAGCCCAATCGGTGTGCGATTATTTGCGTAAACATGATCTGAAAAACGTGCGGCTGGTGGGCCACAGCTATGGCGGCATGATCATCTCGCGCGTGGCCGATGTGATGCCTGAGCGGATTGCACGCTTGGTCTATGTGAACGCCTTTGTGCCCAACCCGGGCGAGTGTCTCAACGACATGGTGCCGCCCCATTACAAAGCGCTGTTTGACACGGTGGCCGCCGCCAGCAACAACGCGGTGATGTTGCCTTTCCCGATCTGGCGCGAAGCCTTCATCAACGATGCCGATTTGGCGCTGGCTCAATCGGCGTTTGATCAACTCAACCTGCAGCCTTACAAGACTTTCACCGATCCGATTTCCCTCAAAGCGCCTTTGGCCGCACTGGAAATCGGCAAGTCCTATGTGAACTGCCAGCAGGACGCGGCCATGCCACACAGCATGCCTTGGCACCCACGCCTGTCAGAGCGTCTGGGCCTCTTCCGTCTGGTCGAGTGTCAGGGCAGCCACGAAATCTGGTTCACCGACCCGGCCACCATCGCCGATGCGGTCATCCGGGCGGGACGCGACTGAGCAGCATCGAATCCCCGTAGCTGAAAAACCGGTACCGCTGCGCGATCGCGTGGCGGTACAGGCCCATGATGTGTTCGTAGCCTGCGAAAGCGCTGACCAGCATCATCAGCGTGCTTTTGGGCAGGTGAAAGTTGGTGATCAGCCGGTCCACCACTTTGAACTCAAACCCCGGCGTGATGAAAATCTGCGTGTCACCGCTGGCCTGATTGAACTTGGCCCACGACTCCAGTGTGCGCACGGTGGTCGTGCCCACCGCCACCACTTTGCCGCCACGTGCTTTGCACTCAGCAATCGCTTGCTGGGTGGCTTCGGGCACTTCGTACCATTCGCTGTGCATGGTGTGGTCTGCGATGTTTTCGGTTTTGACCGGCTGGAAAGTGCCCGCACCGACATGCAGCGTCACACTGGCGGTGTGCACCCCCCGCGCCGCCAAGGCCGCCAACACCCCTTCGTCAAAATGCAGCGCCGCCGTGGGTGCCGCCACCGCACCGGGGGCGCGCGCAAACACGGTTTGGTAGCGTTTGGCGTCTTCTGCGGTGTCTGCGTGATCGGCTGTGCCCGCAGGGCGTTCAATATAGGGGGGGAGTGGCATCACGCCGTGCTTTTCCATCAGTGCATGCGGCTCGTCGCTCAGTTGCAGGTGAAACAACTGGCCGTTTTCATCGGGCCAGCGCCCGAGCAGCACCGCATCAAACCCACCTTGGCGGGCGCCTCCAGCGAGGTACATCGTGCCCCCCAGCAGCGGCTTTTTGCTCACCTTCATGTGCGCCACCACCTGGTGGCCAGGCAGCACGCGCTCGATCAGCAATTCGAGCTTGCCACCCGAGGCCTTCTCGCCAAAGATGCGGGCCTTGACCACCTTGGTGTCGTTGAACACCAGCAGATCGCCTGCGTTGAGCAGGCTGGGCAGTTCGTGAAAGATGCGGTCCACCCCTTGGGGGGCTGAGCCGTCCAACAGACGCGAGCCACTGCGTTGGGCTGCAGGGTGTTGGGCGATCAGTTCGGGGGGCAGCTCAAAGTCGAAATCGCTGAGGGTGAAGGCGCAGCCGAGTGTGTGTGTGTGTGATGAAGAAGTGGACATGCTTCAGGGCCGGACAGGCCCGTACAAAGTTGAAAAAATACGTCACCCTGATTGGTGGGCGCTCAAACGCCCTATCCAATCAGGTGCCCACAAGTGGGCTGCCGGGGCAGCGCAAAGGCAAGAGCCAAGCCCCGGTCAGGGCCCCGGGTTCAAATATCGATGTTCCCCGCCCGCAGAGCGTTGCTCTCAATGAAGTGGCGGCGTGGCTCCACCTCGTCGCCCATGAGCATGGTGAACACGCGGTCGGCTTCGATGGCGTCGTCGATCTGCACGCGCAGCAGGCGGCGCACGGTGGGGTCCATGGTGGTTTCCCACAGTTGGGCGGGGTTCATCTCGCCCAGACCCTTGTAACGCTGGCGGCTGGTGGTGCGTTCGGCCTCGCTGATGAGCCAATGCATGGCCTGGCGGAAGTCACCTACTTTTTCTTCTTTCTGGCGCTCACCTTCACCGCGCAGGGCTTTGGCGCCTTCGGAGAGGAGGCCTCGGAAAGTTTCGGCTGCTTCGGCCAGGGCGCCGTAGTCGGCACCGTGCACAAAGTCTTGCGTGATGATGCTGCTCTTGATGTTGCCGTGGTGTCGGCGGCTGATTCGCAGAATCGGTTTGTCGGTGCGAACGTCAAACTCGGCGCTCACTTCAGCGGGGATGCCGGTGGTGTTGAGTTCGCGCAGCTTGGCTTGCAGCGCGGGGGCGCAGGCGGCGGCCAGCTCCATGTTGTCCAGGTTCAGCGACACACCGTCGGCCATGGCGCGCAATGCCTCAGCGTCCATGAAGTTGGACAAGCGGGCAATGACGTTTTCGGCCACTTGGTGCTTGCGCGCCAAGGCTTCGAGTGTTTCACCCGTGAGCACTTGGGGCGCAGCGCCGCCGGTGCTGATGCTGGCGTCTTTGAGCGCGATGCGCAGCAAAAAACCGTCGAGCGCCGGACCGTCTTTGAGGTACAGCTCTTCTTTGCCGGCTTTGACTTTGTAGAGCGGTGGCTGGGCAATGTAAATGTGGCCACGCTCGACCAGATCGGGCATCTGGCGGTAGAAGAAGGTGAGCAGCAGAGTGCGGATGTGCGCGCCGTCCACGTCGGCGTCGGTCATGATGATGATGCGGTGGTAGCGCAGTTTGTCGACGTTGAAGTCGTCGGTGCCACTCTTGCCAGACTCGGCGCTGGCTTTGCCAATGCCGGTGCCAAGCGCAGTGATCAGCGTGACGATTTCGTTGCTGGTCAGCAGTTTTTCGTAGCGTGCTTTTTCCACGTTCAGGATCTTGCCGCGCAGAGGCAAGATGGCCTGGAATTTACGGTCGCGGCCTTGTTTGGCCGAGCCACCAGCGGAGTCGCCCTCGACGATGTAGATTTCGCACAGGGCCGGGTCTTTTTCTTGGCAGTCAGCCAGTTTGCCGGGCAGGCCCATGCCGTCGAGCACGCCTTTGCGGCGCGTCATTTCGCGGGCTTTGCGGGCGGCTTCGCGGGCGCGGGCGGCTTCCACGATCTTGCCGCAGATGATCTTGGCGTCGTTCGGGCGCTCTTCCAAAAAGTCGGTCAGCGCTTTGGCCACGATGTCTTCCACCGGGGCGCGCACTTCGCTCGAGACCAGTTTGTCTTTGGTCTGGCTGCTGAACTTGGGCTCGGGCACTTTAACGCTCAGCACGCAGCACAGGCCTTCGCGCATGTCGTCGCCGCTGACTTCAACTTTTTGTTTTTTGGCGATCTCGTTTTTCTCGATGTACTTGCCAATCACGCGGGTCATGGCCGCACGCAAGCCCGTGAGGTGGGTGCCGCCGTCACGTTGGGGAATGTTGTTGGTGAAGCACAGCACGGACTCGTTGTAGCCGTCGTTCCATTGCATGGCCACTTCCACACCGATGCTGGTGCCGGGGATGCCGCCGTAGCTGTCGGCTGGGCGCTCGCCGTTGGCGTGAAAGGCGTTGGGGTGCAATACTTTTTTATTGGCGTTGATGAAGTCGACAAAGCCCTTGACGCCACCGGCGCCCGAGAAGTCGTCTTCCTTGCCTGTGCGCTCGTCCTTCAGGCGAATGCGCACGCCGTTGTTCAGGAACGAGAGTTCGCGTAGGCGCTTGGCCAAAATTTCGTAATGGAAATCGGTGTTTTGCGTGAAGATTTCCACGTCGGGCAAAAAGTGCACTTCGGTGCCGCGCTTGTCGGTGGCACCCGTGACGCGCATGGGCGAAATTTCGATGCCATCCACAGTTTCGAGCAAACGGTTTTGCACAAAGCCTTTGGCAAAGTCGATCTGGTGCACTTTGCCTTCGCGGCGCACCGTCAGGCGCAGCCATTTGCTCAGCGCGTTCACGCACGACACGCCCACGCCGTGCAAACCACCCGAGACCTTGTAGCTGTTCTGGTTGAACTTGCCGCCCGCGTGCAATTCGGTCAGCGCGATTTCGGAGGCACTGCGCTTGGGCTCGTGCTTGTCGTCCATCTTGACGCCGGTGGGGATGCCGCGGCCGTTGTCGGTCACGGAAATCGAATTGTCCGAGTGGATGGTGACCACGATGTCGTCGCAGTGGCCGGCCAGCGCTTCGTCGATCGAGTTGTCGACCACCTCGAACACCAAGTGGTGCAAGCCGGTGCCGTCCGAGGTGTCGCCGATGTACATGCCGGGGCGTTTGCGCACCGCCTCCAAGCCTTCCAGGATCTGGATGGAGCCTTCGCCGTAACCTTCGGATGCGCCCGCTTGGTGCGCGTCGATCTTGGGTTGCGCGGTGGTGAACGCGTCTTCGCTGGGGGTGATGTCGTCGGTCATGTGAGTTTTTCTTTGTCGCTTGAATGGCCGAAACCCGCGAGGGGTCGCGGGTTTCGATAAGGTCTATTGCCGCATGGCACGGGCCTCAAATGCGCATGGGCATCACCACATATTTGAAGTTGTTGTTGTCGGGGATCGTGATCAGTGCCGAGCTGTTGCCATCGGCCAAATCGATGCGGACCATGTCCTGGCCCATGTTGGACAAGACGTCGATGATGTACGTCACGTTGAAACCGATTTCGATGGCGTCGCCGCCGTAATCGATGTCGAGTTCGTCGACGGCTTCTTCTTGTTCGGCGTTGGTAGAGGCCACGCGCAGGCTGCCGGGGTCGAGGTTCAGGCGCACGCCTTTGAACTTGTCGCTGGTCAAGATGGCGGTGCGTTGCAAGCATGACAGCAGCGCCTGGCGGCCCAAGGTCAGGTTGTTGCGGTGGCCTTTAGGAATGACGCGGTTGTAGTCGGGGAACTTGCCCTCGACCAGCTTGGTCACGAATTCCATGCCGTCAAAACTGAACTTGGCCTGGTTGTTGGCGAACTGCATCTCGATCGCGCCTTCGGCGTCCGACAGCAAACGCTGCAACTCGAGCACGGTCTTGCGCGGCAAAATAACTTCTTGTTTGGTGGGCACTTCTACGTCGAGCGTGGCGGCAGTGAAAGCCAGGCGGTGGCCATCGGTGGCCACCAAGCTCAGGCGGTTGCCTTCGGCCACAAACAAGATGCCGTTCAAGTAGTAGCGGATGTCGTGCACGGCCATAGCAAACGAGACCTGCCCCAGCAGTTGCTTGAGGGTTTTTTGCGGCACGCTGAAAACGGGGCCGAAGCTGGCGGCTTCTTGCACCAATGGAAAGTCTTCTGCGGGCAAGGTCTGCAAGGTGAACTTGGACTTGCCGCCTTTTAAAATCAGTTTGGCTTGCGAAGACTCGAGGCTCACCGTTTGGTCGGCGGGCATGGTGCGCAAGATGTCGATGAGTTTGCGCGCGCCCACCGTGGTCGTGAAGTCGCCCGGGTCGCCTTCCATTTCGGCCGTGGTGCGAATCTGGATCTCCAGATCGCTGGTGGTCAGTTGCAGGGCGTGACCGGTTTTGCGGATCAACACGTTGGCCAGCACGGGCAGGGTGTGGCGGCGTTCGACAATCCCGGACACGGATTGCAGGACCGACAGCAATTTGTCTTGGGTGGCCTTCAGGACGATCATGGGTCTACCTTTGGTGGTTTTGTCGCCGCAGCTCAAAGCTAAGCGAATTTTTCATAACAGCATGCATTTTCGCTGTTTTTTGGACTCAAAACGGGCGGCATGGGGCTCAAATCAGCTAAAAGCGGAGGCAGCTGTTCGGGGTGCAAGTGTTCTCAGCCCTTGAGAGACTGTTCGAGCACGTGCAGTTGTTGGTTCAGCTCTGTCAGCTGCTGGCGTTCGGCGTTGATCTTGCGCACGGCGTGCAGCACGGTGGTGTGGTCACGACCGCCAAACAGCTCGCCGATCTCGGGCAGGCTTTTTTGGGTCATTTCCTTGGCCAGGTACATGGCAATCTGGCGCGGACGGGCAATGCTGGCCGGGCGCTTTTTGCTGTACATGTCCGCCACTTTGATCTTGTAGTAATCGGCAACGGTTTTTTGGATGTTCTCGACACTGATCTGGCGGTTCTGGATGGACAGCAAATCGCGCAGGGCATCGCGGGCCAGCTGGATGGAGATGTCTTTTTGGTTGAAACGGGAGTAGGCCAAAATTTTGCGCAAGGCGCCTTCAAGCTCGCGCACGTTGGAACGCACATTTTTGGCCACAAAAAACGCCACGTCTTCGGGCATTTCGCTGCCTTCGCTGATGGCCTTGTTGATCAAAATGGCCACCCGCATCTCGAGTTCGGGCGGCTCCATGGCCACCGTCAGGCCCGAGTCAAAGCGCGAGACCAGGCGCTCGTGGATGTCGGCCAGGCCCTTGGGGTAGGTGTCGCTGGTCATCACGATGTGCGATTTTTTGGCCAACAGGGCCTCGAAGGCGTTGAAAAACTCTTCTTGCGTGCGGTCCTTGTTGGCAAAGAACTGGACATCGTCGATCAGCAGCAAATCGAGCGAGTGGTAGTGGTGTTTGAACTCGTCAAAAGTCTTGCGTTGGTAGGCTTTAACCACATCCGACACAAACTGTTCAGCATGAATGTACAAAACCTTGGCTTCAGGCCGGTCGGCCAGCAGCTTGTTGCCGATGGCGTGCATCAGGTGGGTCTTGCCCAAACCCACGCCGCCATAGACGAACAAGGGGTTGTAGAGCTGCCCAGGCGAGCCCGAGACGTGCATGGCCGCAGCGCGCGCCATGCGGTTGGCGGTGCCCTCGACCAGGTTGTCAAAATTCAGCGCGCTGTTGAGGCGGTTGCGGAAGGTGTTGGCCACTGCTTCTTCGGGCGCGGGGGCGGCCTCGGTCACCGCTTCCATGGACGAAGGGGTGGAGGCTTTTGTGGGCCTGATGCCGCCTTCCCGCGGAGTGATTGCTAACTCAATCTTGACTGGATGGCCTTGCAGATTTTCCAGCAAAGCGGCCAGACGGCTGGCGTATTGGGCGCGCACCCAGTCGAGTTTGAAGCGGTTGGCGACAAACAAAGTGACGCTCAGCTGGTCTTCTGAAACCTGTGCGCTGAGCGGTTTGATCCAAGTGTTGAACTGCTGTTCGGGCAATTCTCGGGCAAGCTCTTCGACGCAAGCTTGCCACAGCAATTGACCAGCATCCATCTGAAATTCTGGGGTGATTCCCTCGGGCATGTAGTGCTTTTATTGTGGACAGTGAGGGTTTGGGATGGCGCAATGGACGGCTTTATCAAGAGCTTATCCACATGCCGATTCGGGCCGGGAGGGCGATCATAAACCACATCGATCCGATTGAACCCCGGGCTCACCCTGATGGGAGAAAATACAGTTGATTTGCCGGGGTGGCGAAAGTTTGCGATAATCTTGGGTTTCGCCCAAAGCTGATTAAGGCCCCTGGGCACAAAGGAAGAATTATGAAACGCACCTATCAACCCTCCAAGACACGCCGCGCCCGTACCCACGGCTTTCTGGTTCGCATGAAGACCCGTGGCGGTCGCGCCGTGATCAATGCACGCCGCGCCAAGGGCCGCAAGCGTTTGGCTGTCTAATGCCTTTTCGACCGTGTGGCCGTGG
>Ga0247831_1000216_pt1 | contig 128839 bp, 127 predicted proteins | sample LaCruzMarch2015__9_FD_192406 | JGI IMG/M metagenome (GOLD analysis project Ga0247831, IMG submission 192406) | Freshwater microbial communities from meromictic Lake La Cruz, Castile-La Mancha, Spain - LaCruzMarch2015_1m | ecosystem: Environmental > Aquatic > Freshwater > Lake | place: Spain...
CTGCGACATGCGAGTAAAGATGGTGGCGCCGACGTTCGGCAGCTTGCTGATAATCATCGAGGCAACATTCCTGAACCAAGCGCCGGGCTTGAACGCTATTGATGGCGCAGAATAGCCCAACGTCCAGAAAGGCAAAAGGCACCCGCAGGTGCCTTTATAGAGCATTTAAATCCAAGCTTAGCGCTTGTCTTTACGCTTCTTCTCAGCCTTCTTGTGGTGGCTCATCAGGCGGCGTTTCTTGTTCACCTGACGATCGGTGAGGGTGTTCTTATTGCCCTCGTACGGGTTCTCCCCCCCCTTGAACTCGATGCGAATCGGCGTGCCGACCAGCTTGAGCACACGGCGATAGGTGTTTTCCAAATAGCGAACATAGGACTTGGGCACCGCATCGACCTGATTGCCGTGGATCACAATCAGCGGCGGGTTGGCGCCACCCAGGTGGGCGTAGCGCAGCTTGATCCGACGGTTGTTGACCATGGGCGGCGCGTGATCGCTGACGGCATCTTCAAGAATCTGGGTCAGGCGGTTGGTTGGCCAGCGAGTGATCGCCGACTTGAACGAGGCCTGCACCGATTTGTACAGATTGCCCACTCCAGTGCCATGCAGCGCCGAGATAAAGTGGATATCGGCGAAGTCAACGAAGAACAGCCGGCGTTGCAGCTCGACCTTCACGTAATCGCGCTCGCTCGGCTCCATGCCGTCCCATTTGTTCAGGGCAATCACCAGAGCACGACCGCTTTCCAGCACGAAGCCGAGCAGGTTGAGGTCATGGTCGACCACACCTTCGCGGGCATCCATGACGAATACCACGACGTTGGAGTCCTGGATCGCCTGCAGAGTTTTCACCACCGAGAACTTTTCCACCGCCTCAAAGATCTTGCCGCGACGACGTACGCCAGCGGTATCAATCAGGGTGTACTTCTCGTCATCGCGCTCGAACGGGATGTAGATACTGTCGCGGGTGGTACCGGCCTGGTCATACACGATGACTCGTTCTTCACCGAGCATGCGGTTGACCAGGGTCGACTTGCCGACGTTGGGACGGCCGATGATCGCCAGCTTGATACCGTCCTTCTCGCTCGGGCCGGGAATGCGTTTGGCTTCCTGACCTTCAAGCACTTCTTCCTCTTCCTCACCCTCTTCCGGCTCGGTGGCATCCTTGGGGAAGGAACCCAGCACGGCCTCGAGCATCTGGGTAATGCCACGACCGTGAGCACCGGCAATCGGCAGGGACTCGCCCATGCCCATGCTGGAAAACTCGGCGCGCGCCAGGTCGGCGTCGATATTGTCGACCTTGTTGATAATCAGAAAGCTGCGCTTGTTACGGCGACGCAGATGCTCGCCAATCATCTGATCGGAAGCGGACAGCCCGGCGCGAGCATCCACCAGAAACAGCACGGCATCGGCTTCTTCGATCGCCTGCAGCGATTGCTCGGCCATCTTCGCGTCAATGCCTTCCTCGTCACCGGAAATACCCCCGGTGTCGATGACGATATAGGTTCGCCCCTGCCACTTGGCCTCGCCGTACTGGCGATCACGGGTCAGACCAGATAGGTCGCCGACAATCGCGTCACGGGACTTGGTCAAGCGGTTAAACAGGGTGGACTTGCCAACGTTCGGGCGGCCCACCAGGGCAATTACGGGAACCATTAGGCTCTCCACTTCGTTATTTCAGAAAATACAAAAGCCGCTGCAGAGGCAGCGGCCGGAATTCATTGCACTGGCGATGCTGCGCAGCCCTAAGTGCTGTGCAGCATCGCCAAAGCGTCAGCGAGCGATCACTTGATGGTCAGAGCCACCAGATTACCGCCGTTGCCGTAGGCATACAGCCAATCACCCACGACCAGTGGACGGGCACGCAGGCCGTCGCTGTCGATACGCGTACGGCCGACAAAACGTCCGTCCACCTGGCTGACCAGGTGTAGGTAGCCTTCCAGGTCACCGAACGCGATATAGCTGGAGAACACTTCCGGAGCCGACAACTGGCGACGAGCCAGAGCATCGTTGCTCCACAGTGCCGAAGCCGAACGCTCGTCGATACCTTCAACAGTGCCGCTGGCCAGGCTGACGTAAACACTGCCGTAACCCTGGGCAACGCCGACCGAACTGGACGCTTCACGCTGCCAGAGGATACGACCGCTTTCCAGATCCAGCGCCGCAACGCGGCCCTGGTAGCTGACGGCGTAGAGGGTGCCAGCCGAGAGCAGCAGACCGCCGTCGATATCGACTACACGATCCAACTCCGAGCGACCTTGCGGAACGGCTACGCGCTGTTCCCAGACTGGAATACCGCGCTGAGCGTCCAGCGCAATCACCTTACCGGTGGACAGGCCGGCAATCGCCAGACGGTTGGTCAGCACCGGGCTGCCAGTGCCGCGCAGGGTCAGTACCGCCGGGGTATTCTCGAAGATCCAGCGCTGCTCGCCGGTGTTCATGTCCAGGGCGATCAGGCGATCATCCTGGGTCTGTACCAGCACCACGTCGCCGTTCAGCGCAGGCGGAGCCAGCACTTCACTGGTCACCCGGGCGCGCCACTTCTCTTCACCGCTTGCGGTGTCGAGGGCAATAATCTCGCCTTTCAGCGTGCCAACCACCACCAGGCCATAGCCTGCACCGACTGCGCCGGAAACCGGCAACTCCAGGTCAGCCTTCCAGATGACCTTGCCAGTCATGCGGTCCATGGCCACAACCAGACCTTCGACGTCGGCGGCATAGATCTGCTCACCATCAATCGCCGGTACCAGCATATTGAAGGACTCGCCCTGGCCATCGCCAATCGAACGACTCCATTCCTTCTGCAGGCTAACCTCTTCCTCAAACTTGGGCAGATCGGCCGGCGGCAGTTCCTTCTTGCTATTGCTGCTGCAACCTACGGCCAGAACGGCCATGGCCAGCAGTGCGGCATTCTTCCAGCGCATCACGTCACGCATCCCCTTTTGCCAGATCATCCAGCTTCATTTGCAAACCACCGACAGCGGCATCTTCAGAAAGCGCGGCCTTGGCTTTTACGTAGGCGGCGTGCGCATCGTCGGCACGGCCGAGTTGCACCAGCAGGTCACCCTTGAGTTCTTCACGGCTGGCGGCAAAGGCCGGCGCAACCTTGGCATCCAGCAATTTCAGGGCCTCTTCTGCCTTATCCTGCGCAGCCAGCACGCGCGCCAGGCGCTGACGCGCCAGCTCAGCCAGGCTTTCATCTGCTGGTTTGTCGACAATCGCCTGCAGCTCGCTGGCAGCGTCGTCAAGTTTGCCTGCCTCTACCGCAACCTTGGCCACAAACAGACTGCCGTACTGGGCGTAGTGGGTACCGGCAAAGTCTTTCTTCAGCGTGTTAGCCAGATCAGCGACTTTGCTGGCGTCAGGCTTGCCGCTCGGATCAAGTGCAGCTTCGAGCAGCTGCTGATACACCAGCGAAGCACCCTGGGACTGATTAGCCTGATATTTCTGCCAGCCCTGCCAGCCGAACACTACCACCAACGCCAGCGCAACACCGGTCAGCAATGGCATGCCATTGCGCTGCCACCAGTCCTTGATTACCGCCAGTTCTTCATCATCAGTACGCGAAACCACCCCAACACTCCTATTCGCTAAATCACTCAACAGGCGCTCAGGCCTGATCGGCGCAGGTCGCCAAATGGTCGGCCAATTCCGACCACGCAATACTTTGTTGTTCGCCCTGCCCGCGCAGCGGCTTGCAACCTACCACTTGCTGGGCCAATTCGTCTTCACCCAAGATCAAGGCGAACAGCGCACCACTCTTGTCGGCCTTCTTGAACTGACTCTTGAAGCTACCCGCCCCGGCATTCACCTGCAGACGCAGGCTTGGCAGCTGGTCACGCAGACGCTCGCTTAAAGCCAGCGCCGCCAACTCAGCAGGCTCGCCAAAGGCGCACAGGTAAACGTCGACCGTACGGGCGATTTCAGCCGGTACTTTACCTAGAGTTTCGAGCAACAGCACCAAACGTTCGATGCCCATGGCAAAACCCACGCCTGTCGTCGGCTTACCACCCATCTGCTCGACCAGACCGTCGTAACGACCACCGGCACATACCGTGCCCTGGGAGCCGAGTTGGTCGGTGACCCATTCGAATACGGTCTTGCTGTAGTAATCCAGCCCACGCACCAGCTTAGGGTTGATCACATAGGGCACACCCGCTGCATCCAGGCGAGCCTTGAGTCCTTCGAAATGCACGCGAGACTCATCATCCAGGTAGTCCGCCAGTTTCGGTGCATTGACCAGCAAAGCCTGAGTTTCCGACACCTTGCTATCAAGAACACGCAGCGGGTTGCTGCTCATGCGACGGCGGCTGTCTTCGTCCAGCTGATCGGCGTGTGCAGTCAAAAATTCAACCAGCGCATCACGGTAAACGGCACGCGCGGCGCTGGTGCCCAGGCTGTTGAGCTCAAGTTTGACCGCATCGCGGATGCCCAGTAGGCCCCACAGACGCCAGGTCAGCACGATCAACTCGGCATCGATATCCGGACCGTCAATATTGAAAGCTTCCACGCCGATCTGGTGAAACTGACGATAACGACCTTTCTGTGGGCGTTCGTGACGGAACATCGGGCCGATGTACCAGAGTTTCTGCGGCTGCCCACCACCCACTAAGCCATGCTCAAGCACAGCACGTACGCAGGCAGCAGTACCTTCCGGACGCAGGGTCAGGGAGTCGCCATTGCGATCCTCGAAGGTGTACATCTCTTTTTCAACGATATCGGTGACTTCACCAATTGAGCGCTTGAACAGCTCGGTGAACTCGACGATCGGCATACGAATCTGCCGATAGCCGTAACCGTCCAACAGACTGGCGACGGTACCTTCAAAATAACGCCAAAGCGGGGTCTGCTCGGGCAGGATATCGTTCATGCCACGAATGGCTTGCAGGGACTTACTCAATTCAATTCCTTAACGGTGTTAGCTGCGCGCAATCAGAGCGGCGTCAGCAGCGACCTTGTCAGCCGCTTTCTGGCGGATCAGTTTTTCCAACTCATCGACCAGGTTGTCATTGCCCAGCTTGAGCGCCGGTTTACCATCGATATAGATCAGGTTGGGCGAACCGCCGGTCAGCCCAATATGGGCCTCCTTGGCTTCGCCAGGGCCGTTGACCACACAGCCGATCACTGCAACATCCAGCGGCACCAACAGGTCTTCGACGCGCTGCTCCAGCTCGTTCATGGTTTTCACCACATCGAAGTTCTGCCGCGAGCAGCTCGGACAGGCGATAAAGTTGATTCCACGCGAACGCAGGCGCAGGGATTTGAGGATATCGAAACCGACCTTGATCTCTTCCACCGGGTCAGCAGCAAGGGAAATGCGAATGGTGTCGCCAATGCCCTCAGCCAGCAGCATGCCCAGCCCCACCGCCGACTTCACGGTACCCGAACGCAGGCCACCCGCCTCGGTAATGCCTAGGTGCAGTGGCTGTTCGATCTGCTTGGCCAGCAGACGATAGGCTTCGACGGCCATAAACACGTCGGAGGCTTTTACGCTGACTTTGAAGTCCGGGAAGTTCAGACGATCCAGATGCTCAACATGACGTAGCGCGGATTCGACTAGCGCCGCCGGGGTCGGCTCGCCATATTTCTTCTGCAAATCCTTTTCCAGCGAACCGGCATTGACCCCGATGCGGATGGGAATGCCCTTATCGCGCGCGGCCTCAACCACTGCACGCACGCGGTCTTCACGACCAATATTGCCTGGATTGATACGCAGGCAGTCGACGCCAAGCTCGGCTACGCGCAAGGCGATCTGGTAGTCGAAATGAATATCGGCAACCAGCGGCACACGCACCTGCTGCTTGATTCGGCCAAAGGCTTCGGCTGCATCCATATCCGGCACCGATACACGCACGATATCTGCGCCTGCATCTTCGAGGCGACGAATCTGCGCCACGGTGGCGGCCACATCATTGGTGTCGCTGTTGGTCATGCTCTGCACGGCGATGGGGGCGTCACCACCCACCGGCACGGAGCCAACCCAGATTTTGCGTGAAGTACGGCGCTTGATCGGTGATTCGCAATGCATGTTACTGCCCACCCAACTTCAGACGTGCGGTCTCACCGGAAATAAAAGGCGCAACATCGACTGGGTTGCCATTCAGGCTGACCTGCACGCCACGGGCATACCCCAGACGCAGCTCCAACGGAGCCTTACCGGCCAATTGCAGGCTATCGCCCTTACGCTTGAGAGCGCTGAACAGCACCTTGCCATTGGCATCGGTCAGTTGCGTCCAGCAATCGGCAGTGAAATTGAGGCTGACAACAGCCTCGCCTGCGGCAGCTTGTACCGGCGCGCTCTCAGCTGGGGGAGCAGGCACGGCCTCGGCAACAGCAGGCTCGGCATTGACCGGCACAGCCGGCACGCTGGCAGTTTCGCCAACCGCTGATGGCTGCTCAGATTGCGGGGCTACGGTTGTGACCTCGCTAACAGCAGCGTTTGGAACTGCAGCAGCCCCCTCAGGCAGCAGCGGCAACTCAGCTTCCATATCCAGTTGTGAAGCTTCCACCGCCTGATCTTCCGGCTCATCCAGCGGATGAATCTGCGTAGTGCCGTCAGCCCCGTCCACCTCGACGTGCTCAAGACTGGTTGAAGCCAGGTCTTCGGCACGACGCTCGGCCTGTTCCTGCCACCAGAAGAAGCTCAAGCCGGCCAGGGCCAGCAACAGAACAAAACTGACCATGCGCAAAATGCGCTGCGAGTAGCTCACAGGCTCCTCGATACGCCCCAGGCTGTGCACGCTGCTGCCGGCGGCATCGCTGCCAGTAAACTGATCAAACTCCAGTACCAGACGGTTCTGATCAACGTCCAGCAACTTGGCGTAAGCCCGTACATAGCCTCGGGCAAAGGTGTGCCCAGGCAGCTTGTCGAAAGCACCTTGCTCAACCTGACTCAAGCGCTGCGGAGTCAGATTCAACTGCGCAGCAACCTCGGCAATGGTCCAACCGCGGCTCTCACGAGCCTTGCGCAAAGTCTCACCCGGATTGATGCGGGGAACTGCTAGCACTTCTGGATGCGCCGCTTTCATCATTGCTCCGACAGGTATTGCTGATATTCCGGCGTGCCCGGATAAAGTCGCTTCAACTGCAAACCAAGGCTCGCGGCATTGTCGCGCTCCTCGAAGATCTTCGCCAAACGCACCCCCAGGAGCAGGCTGCGGGCATCTGGCTGGGCCAGCGCCATATAGCTTTCGTAATAGCCGCGCGCGGGAACGTACTGCTTATCCTCATAGGACAGTTGTGCCATTTCGATCAAGGCGCGAGGCCGGCGACTATTCAACCGCAGCGAACGCTCAAAGTAGGCCTTAGCCTGCTCACGTTGCTTGAGTTGCAGCGAGGTCAAACCAAGGTTTTCAAACACCCGTGAACGCTCTGGGTAAAGAGTGTCCTGAGCAGCCTGGGTATAGCGCTCGAGCGCTTCCGGATAACGCTGCTGTTCAAACAGAAAACTGCCGTAGTTATTCAACAAACGAGCATCATCACTGCGTTGCGATAGCGCCTTACGATAGTGATCGTCAGCCAGTTTGGGTTCCATTTCGATCTGGAACACCAAGGCCAAAGCCGCGTGTGCATCAGCGTTTGAAGAGTCGAGTTCCAGAGCTTTTTTCAGCGGTATCTTGGCGCGCTCGGTTTCGCCTTGCTGCAGATAGCCAATACCCAGCTGAACATAAGCATCGCGTGCCTCGTCGCGACCTTTATCGGTTTTCATCGGATCAACATTACCGGTTGTAACGCAACCGGCTAACAGACTGGCGGCCAACAGCAATAAAGCGGGACGCAAGGTCATGGGTATCCTCCCCTCAGGTTCGATTGGCGGCGGAACTTGGCGTTTCGGCCTCGCTACTCAATTCACGCACAGCAATATAGCGCTCACTACGACGGGTGCGGTCCATAACCTGACCGACCAACTGGCCACAGGCCGCATCAATGTCCTCACCACGGGTGGTGCGCACGGTGACATTGTGCCCAGCTTTGTGCAGCAGGTCCTGGAAACGGCGAATGGAATTATTGCTCGGCCGCTCGTACCCGGAGTGGGGGAAGGGATTAAACGGGATCAGGTTGATCTTGCAAGGCACATCTTTGAGAAGTGCGATCATTTCCTCAGCGTGCTCGGTCTTATCGTTTACATCCTTGAGCAGGGTGTATTCGATTGTAAGCACACGTTTCTCGCCCAGGCGCGAGACATAACGCTTGCACGCCGCCAGCAGCATTTCCAGCGGGTACTTCTTGTTGATCGGCACCAGCTGATTGCGCAGCGCATCGTTCGGTGCATGCAGTGACAGCGCTAGGGACACATCAATCACTTCGCCGAGCTTGTCGATCATCGGCACCACGCCCGAGGTAGACAACGTCACCTTGCGCTTGGAAATGCCATAGCCGAGGTCGTCCATCATGATTTTCATGGCGGCGACGACATTGTCAAAATTCAGCAGCGGCTCGCCCATACCCATCATCACTACGTTGGTGATGGCACGGTCGATCTTCGCCGGCACGCTGCCGAACGACTTGTTGGCGATCCACACCTGACCGATCACTTCGGCAGCACTCAGATCACTGTTGAAACCTTGCTTGCCAGTCGAGCAGAAACTGCAATCCAGCGCGCAGCCGGCCTGCGACGATACACACAAGGTGCCACGCGTACCCTGGGGGATATACACGGTTTCTACACAACTGCCTGACGCCACCCGCACTACCCACTTGCGTGTGCCATCAGTAGAAATATCTTCGCTGACCACTTCCGGGCCGCGGATCTCAGCACAGGCCTTGAGCTTTTCGCGCAAGACCTTGCTGACGTTACTCATGGCATCGAAATCATCGATACCAAAGTGGTGAATCCATTTCATCATCTGCCCGGCACGGAAACGCTTTTCCCCGATGCTTTCGAAGAATTGTTCCATCTCTGCCTGGGTCAGACCCAGCAGATTGATTTTACCGGTAGCTTCAGTCATGGCTTCACCCTCACCCGATTCGCTTAGCGAATACGCGCGCAAACTTCGGTGGCAGCGAAGAAGTAAGCGATTTCGCGGGCAGCGGAGGCTTCCGAGTCGGAACCGTGAACAGCGTTTTCGTCGATGGAAACAGCGAAATCAGCGCGGATGGTGCCGGCAGCAGCTTCTTTAGGGTTGGTGGCGCCCATCAGTTCGCGGTTAGCCAGAACAGCGTTTTCGCCTTCCAGAACCTGAACGATAACTGGACCGGAGGTCATGAAGGCAACCAGGTCTTTGAAGAAGCCGCGCTCGCTGTGCTCAGCGTAGAAGCCAGCAGCTTCGCGCTCGGACAGTTGAACCATTTTCGAAGCAACGACGCGCAGGCCGGCTTTTTCGAAACGAGTGGTGATCTCGCCAACAACGTTTTTAGCAACGGCATCCGGCTTGATGATGGAGAAAGTGCGTTGAACAGCCATGTGAAACTCCAGAAACAATGATTAAAGCGAAAAATTAAACCCGCGAATTATACGCGGGTTCCGGTTAAATGCGTAGGCCAGGCCAAAAGGCCAGTTAATCCGCCTCGTCGATCCAGGCGGCCTGAACGGCTTCAAGCACCTTCTCGCCGCCGCGCTGCGGGTCATCACTGAACTCCGGCAACGCCAGAATCCATTTATGCAGATCCACAAAGTTCACGTAGCGAGGGTCTACCTCAGGTTTGGACTCCGCCAGCTGAATGGCGATTTCCAGAACATCAACCCACTTCAGACTCATAACAGCTCCTTGAATCAGTGCGGCGCTTCGGCAGCGTGGTTGAGCGAGTACTTGGGAATCTCGACGGTCAGATCCTCAGTACCGACAACAGCCTGACAGGACAGACGCGACTGCGCCTCAAGGCCCCAGGCCTTATCAAGCATGTCCTCTTCCAGCTCATCGGCCTCGGTCAGCGAGTCAAAGCCTTCACGAATAATGCAGTGGCAAGTGGTGCAGGCGCAGACACCGCCACAGGCGCTTTCGATTTCGATATGGTGTTCATGCGCCACTTCGAGCACAGACGTACCTGGCGCAACCTCGACCACCAGCCCTTCCGGACACAGCACCGCGTGGGGCAGAAAAATGATCTGCGGCATGCTTATTCCTCAATCTCATCAAGACTACGGCCGGCCAGCGCAGCCTTGACCGTGGCATCCAGGCGACGCGCGGCAAAGGCATCCGTCACCTGGGTCAATCGTTTGGTTTGCTGCTCAATCGCCAAGCCATCCGTGCCGGCCATCAAATCGCGTAATTGCTCGATCTGCGCATCGATGGCCATACGCTCATCGGCATCCAACAGACGCTCACCATCGGCCAGCAACGCTGCCTCGACCGCCTCCAGCAGACGCTGGGCGTCGACCTGCTGCTCACGCAGCACGCGGGCAACTTTGTCGTCGCCGGCATTTTTGAAGGAGTCCTGCAGCATGCGGGCGATTTCGCCGTCGGTCAGCCCATAGGACGGTTTGACCTGGATACTCGCTTCGACCCCCGAAGCCAGCTCACGCGCAGCGACGCTAAGCAGACCATCGGCATCGACCTGAAAGGTCACACGAATCTTCGCCGCTCCGGCGACCATTGGCGGAATACCGCGCAACTCAAAGCGCGCCAACGAACGGCAATCACTGATCAGCTCGCGCTCACCCTGCAACACATGAATCATCATGGCCGTCTGGCCATCTTTATAAGTGGTGAAGTCCTGAGCGCGAGCGACCGGGATGGTGGTGTTGCGCGGAATCACCTTCTCCATCAGCCCGCCCATGGTTTCCAGGCCGAGCGACAGCGGAATCACATCCAACAGCAACAACTCTTCGCCATCGCCGCGTTTGTTGCCGGCCAGGGCATCAGCTTGGATAGCGGCACCAATGGCCACCACCTGATCGGGGTCGATATCGGTCAGCGGCTCACGAGCAAACAACTCGGCGACCGCCTGGCGCACACGCGGCACCCTAGTGGAGCCGCCAACCATCACTACAGCTTCGACTTCATCCAGTTCAATACCGGCATCGCGCACCGCACGGCGACAGGCCTTGAGGCTGCGCGCCAGCATGGGCTCGATCAGCGCATCGAACTGCTCACGGCTCAACTGGCCCGTCCAACCGGCATAGCTGAGGCTTGCGGAAGCGTTGTCGGTCAGCGCCTCTTTAGCGGCACAGGCCGCTTCCAGCAAAAGACGCTGCTGCGCCGGATCGAGATCAGAAGAAATCCCAGCCTGCTGCACAATCCAACCCGCAATTGCATGATCGAAGTCATCGCCGCCCAGGGCACTATCACCGCCGGTAGCGAGCACTTCAAACACACCGCCAGTCAGGCGCAGTATGGAAATATCAAAGGTGCCGCCGCCCAGATCATAAATGGCGACCACGCCCTCGGCATGCTGATCCAGACCATAGGCGACTGCAGCGGCAGTCGGCTCATTGAGCAGGCGTAGCACATTCAATCCGGCCAGACGCGCAGCATCCTTGGTCGCCTGACGCTGCGAATCATCAAAATAAGCCGGCACGGTGATCACCGCCCCCACCAACTCGCCACCGAGAGTGGCTTCAGCGCGCTGACGCAGTACCTTAAGAATATCGGCAGAGACTTCAACCGGGCTTTTCGGCCCCTGCACGGTCTCGATAAACGGCATATGCGATTCGCCGCCGACAAAGCGGTACGGCAGTTGCTCACCGAGCTGCTTGACGTCAGCCAAACCGCGCCCCATGAGGCGCTTGACCGACAGCACAGTATTCAGCGGATCAGCCGATGCGGCCGCCTTGGCGACTTCGCCCACTTCAACCCGGTCAGCGTGATAGCGAACGGCGGACGGCAGAATAACCTGCCCGCCAGCATCGGCCAGCGGCTCGGAAAGGCCGCTACGCACAGCAGCGACCAGCGAATTGGTGGTACCCAGATCAATCCCCACCGCCAGTCGACGCTGGTGTGGCTGGGGGCTTTGTCCGGGCTCAGCGATCTGCAGTAAGGCCATGATTAATCAGTGCTTAGATGTCAGGCGCGCCGCAACAGGCGCCCCAGCGTTAATCGTCGAGGCGCTCTTCCAGCTGGCGAACCTCGTGAGAAAGCTTGTCGAGAAACTGCATGCGACGCATCAGGCGCTCGGCCTCTTCGCGACGCGAAGCATCATCCCAACAAACGGCAAAACTTTCGTTGAGCTCGTCCTGAGCCACTTTCAGACGCCGCTTGAACTGCGCCACACCGCCCAGGTCGGCACTGTCATGCAGATCTTCCAGCTCTTCGCGCAGCTGCATCTGCTGAAACAGGAAATCCGGATCCTGCACCGTCACCTCAAGCGGCAGCTCGGGGCCACGCAGCGCTAACAAGTAACGGGCACGCTGAGGCGCACTCTTGAGCGTGCTGTAGGCCTCGTTGAGGCTGGCAGACTGCTCAAGGGCCAGGCGCTGCTCGCGCTCGGAAGCATCGGCAAAGCGATCCGGATGAACATGCCGTGCCAGCTCGCGATAACGAGCGGCCAGCAATTCAGGATCCAGGCGAAAGCCCGGCTGCAGATCAAACAAAGCAAAGTGACAAGGACTGCCCACACGCGCCTCAGATATTGAAGCTTTCGCCGCAGCCACATTCGCCGCGCACGTTCGGGTTGTTGAACTTGAAGCCTTCGTTCAACCCTTCTTTGACGAAGTCGAGCTCGGTGCCATCGAGGTAGACCAGGCTCTTGGGATCGATGATCACCTTGACACCATGGTTCTCGAACACCTGATCTTCGCTGGCGGCCTCATCGACAAACTCCAGCACATAGGCCAAGCCGGAACAGCCCGTGGTGCGCACACCCAGGCGAATACCTTCGCCCTTGCCGCGCCCCTCAAGAGAGCGACGCACGTGCTGAGCGGCAGCTTCGGTCATGCTGATAGCCATCGACAAACCTCCTTAAAGCAAGCCTTTCTTCTGCTTGTAATCGCGCACAGCGGCCTTGATGGCGTCTTCGGCGAGTACCGAGCAGTGAATTTTCACCGGTGGCAGAGCCAATTCTTCGGCCAGCTGGGTGTTCTTGATGGTTTCAGCTTCGTCCAGGGTCTTACCCTTCATCCACTCAGTGGCGAGGGAGCTGGAGGCGATTGCCGAACCGCAGCCATAGGTCTTGAACTTGGCGTCTTCAATCACGCCCTGCTCGTTGACCTTGATCTGCAGGCGCATCACGTCGCCGCAAGCCGGCGCACCGACCATGCCGGTGCCGACGTCAGGGTCTTCCGCGTCCATCTTGCCGACGTTGCGCGGGTTTTCGTAATGGTCAATGACCTTTTCACTGTAAGCCATGCTGGTATTCCTTCCTCATCAGAGAGTCGCTCTTGCTCGGCGACTACTTAGTGCGCCGCCCACTCGATCTTGGAGATGTCGACACCGTCTTTGTACATATCCCACAGCGGCGACAATTCGCGCAGCTTGGTGACCGCCTCGCACACTTTCTGCGCGGCGTAATCGACCTCTTCATCAGTGGTGAAGCGACCGAAGGTAAAACGGATGGAGCTGTGTGCCAACTCGTCATTGCGGCCCAGGGCGCGCAATACATAGGACGGTTCAAGAGAAGCCGAGGTGCAGGCCGAACCGGACGAAACCGCCAGATCCTTGAGCGCCATGATCAGCGACTCACCCTCAACGTAGTTGAAACTGAGGTTGAGGTTGTGCGGTACACGGGCGCTCATGCTGCCATTGATGTACAGCTCTTCCAGACCATCGACCTGCTTGAAGAAGCGATCACGCAGGGCCAGGATGCGCTGGTTTTCCTGGGCCATTTCTTCCTTGGCAATACGGAACGCTTCGCCCATACCGACGCACTGGTGAGTCGCCAGGGTGCCGGAACGCATACCACGCTCGTGGCCACCACCATGGGTCTGAGCTTCCAGGCGCACGCGAGGCTTGCGACGCACGAACAGTGCACCAACGCCTTTTGGGCCATAGGTTTTATGCGCCGAGAAGGACATCAGGTCGACCTTGAGCGACTCCAGATCGATCGCCACCTTGCCGGTGGACTGCGCCGCATCAACATGCAGGAACACGCCGCGCGAACGGGTCAGCTCGCCGATTGCCGCGATGTCGTTGATGGTGCCGATTTCATTATTCACGTGCATGACCGACACTAGGATGGTGTCTTCACGCAGCGCCGCTTCAATCATGGCCGGGGTAATCAGACCATCTTCACCTGGCTCGATGTAAGTCACCTCGAAGCCTTCGCGCTCAAGCTGGCGCATGGTATCGAGCACGGCTTTGTGCTCGATCTTCGAGGTAATCAGGTGCTTGCCCTTGCTCTTGTAGAAATCGGCAATGCCTTTGATTGCCAAATTGTTGGACTCGGTCGCACCGGAGGTCCAGACAATCTCACGCGGATCGGCATTGACCAGCTCAGCCACTTGGCGGCGAGCATTTTCCACAGCCTCTTCAGCCTTCCAGCCAAACACATGAGAGCGCGATGCCGGGTTGCCGAAGTTACCGTCGACCAGCAGGCATTCGCTCATTTTTTGCGCAACACGCGGATCAACCGGCGTGGTGGCGGAATAATCGAGGTAAATCGGCAACTTCATCAACTTTCTCCTAATCAGGTATCAGGCCAGCTAGCCAGCGCTTTGCGCTCAATCGACGGCGGACGTTTCGATCTTATCCAGGTACGGCGTCCTGCCATTGCAGCGGCGCTGATCCTGGCGCTGGGCAACTTCCTGCACTTCACGACGGGTCACCAAGTCAGCGAGACTGATGCCGCTAAGAAATTCGTGTATCTGCTGGCTGAGGTCACACCACAAATGGTGGGTCAGACAGGTATCACCCGCATGGCAATCGCCCTGCCCCTGGCAGCGCGTGGCATCGACCGATTCGTTGACCGCATCGATCACCTCAGCCACCTGAATACCCTGCATATCGCGCGACAACTGGTAACCGCCGCCAGGCCCACGCACACTGGAAACCAGATTGCCACGACGCAACTTGGCAAATAGCTGCTCCAGGTAGGAAAGGGAAATACCCTGCCGCTCGGAGATATCAGCCAAAGACACCGGCCCACGCTGAGCGTGCAACGCCAAATCAAGCATGGCGGTGACGGCGTAACGGCCTTTGGTGGTTAATCGCATAAGGGTTTACCGCGTGGTCGCAATATGCCGCGAGTATGCAATTCCCGAGCATTTAAGTCAACTATAAGACCTAGTGCTTTAGTCGGGATTAGCCAGAATGGAGGGTGCGAAGCATAGCAAAATGCGCGCACCCACACCATCAAGCCGCAGGCTTGTCTGCGTCTTTGACCACGCCAGCAAAGTCCTCGTCACGCAGTTGCGGCAAATCCTTGGCGCAGTAGTCACTGCCCAAGGATTTGAGCGCGCCGCACATGCCTTCCAGGCGCCCATCCACCGCGTGCAGGTGATCAAGCAGCTGACCAATGGCACGCGCCACCGGATCCGGCATGTCCTGACTTACGCCATAAGCATCGAAACCAAGCTTCTCGGCAATCGCCTGACGCTTGGCCTCCTGCTCATCGTCAGTCTTGACGATGATTCGCCCTGGGATGCCGACCGCCGTGGCACCCGCCGGCACCTCTTTAGTCACCACAGCATTGGAGCCAATCTTCGCGCCCGCGCCGACCGTGAACGGCCCCAGCACCTTGGCACCAGCACCAACCACGACGCCATCTTCCAGCGTCGGATGACGCTTACCTTTGTTCCAGCTGGTGCCGCCAAGGGTCACCCCTTGATAAAGGGTGACGTCATTGCCGATTTCGGCGGTCTCACCGATGACAATGCCCATGCCGTGATCGATAAAGAAGCGTCGACCGATCTTCGCGCCAGGATGGATTTCGATGCCAGTCATCCAGCGGCCGAAGTTCGACACCACACGCGCCAGCCATTTCCAACCACTCCCCCATAACGCATGCGCCACGCGATGCAACCAGACGGCATGCAACCCCGGATAGCAAGTGACCACCTCAAAGGCATTACGCGCCGCCGGGTCGCGATGAAATACGCTCTGGATATCCTCTTGCATGCGCTCAAACATCTGCCTTCTCCTGCCTAGGGTGCTCGCCACGCGCCGCCTTGATGGTTTCCGTCAAGATACCGCGCAAGATATTCATTTCCAGCCTGCTCACTGCGCTACGCCCGTACAAGCGACGTAGGCGACTCATCAGATGCCGCGGCTTGGCAGGATCAAGAAACCTGATCTCAACCAGCGCCTGTTCAAGGTGACGATAAAACGATTCCAGCTCATCCGCAGCAACCGGCTCTTCATCCGGATCGACGACCGCAGACTGCTTGACCGGCTGCCCCTCAGTTGCCAACCAGGCCATACGCACTTCGTAAGCCAGCACCTGCACCGCCGCCGCCAGATTCAATGAACTGAACGCCGGATCGGAGGGAATGTGTACATGATAGTGACAGCGTTGCAGCTCCTCATTGGTCAGACCGGCATACTCGCGACCAAACACCAAGGCAACCTGCGCACTTTGCTGGGCCTGCTCGCAAGCCGCCACACCACACTCACGCGGCTCGAGCATCGGCCAGGGAATATGCCGATCCCGTGCACTGGTACCCATTACCAGACGACAGCCGACAAGCGCCTCCTCTAGCGTGGCAACCACCTGCGCCGCATCGAGAATATCAGTAGCGCCAGAGGCCCTGGCCACCGCGTCTTCGCTCGGAAAATCCCGCGGATCAACCAGCACCAACTGCGACAACCCCATGTTTTTCATGGCCCGCGCCGCGCCACCGATATTGCCCGGATGACTGGTACCGACCAACACAACGCGAATATTTTCCAGCAACGCAAACGCTCACAGACAAGGCTTAGAGAGGCAAATCTTACAGAAGCCACCCGCCTTGCGCCACGCAAGGCGCAGGTTGCACTTCAACCGCCGGGCTTTTCTGCTAGAATGGCCGGCTTTCTTTAACGACCCAGGTGAACATCCATGCAGCCCATGCTGAATATCGCGCTGCGCGCAGCCCGTAGCGCCGGCGAAATGATCTTCCGCTCGACCGAACGCTTGGACGTCATCTCGGTCGACGAGAAAGAAGCCAAGGACTACGTAACTGAAATTGATCGCTCCGCCGAGCAGCTGATCATTCAGGCACTGCGCAAAGCTTTCCCGAACCACGGCATCCTCGGCGAGGAAAGCGGCCTGAGCGAAGGCAGTGGCGACGGAGCCGACTACCTGTGGATCATCGATCCACTGGATGGCACTACCAACTTCATCCGCGGCATCCCGCATTACGCCGTCAGCATCGCCTGCAAATACCGCGGCCGCCTTGAGCACGCCGTAATCATCGACCCGGTGCGCCAGGAAGAATTTACCGCCAGCCGTGGCCGTGGCGCCGCGCTCAACGGCCGCCGCCTGCGCGTTGGCAATCGCAAGAGCCTGGAAGGCGCCCTCCTTGGCACCGGCTTCCCGTTCCGCGATAGCCAGATGGAGAACCTGGAAAACTACATCGGCATGTTCCGCAGCCTGGTCGGCCAGACCGCCGGCGTACGTCGCGCAGGCGCAGCGAGCCTGGATCTGGCCTATGTAGCAGCCGGTCGCTTCGATGCTTTCTGGGAATTCGGCCTGTCCGAGTGGGACATGGCTGCCGGCGCACTGCTGATTCAGGAAGCAGGCGGCCTGGTCAGCGACTTCAGTGGCGGCCACGACTTCCTGGAAAAGGGCCAGATCGTTGCCGGCAACACCAAGTGCTTCAAAGCCGTACTGACGGCCATTCAGCCGCACTTGTCAGCCTCCCTGAAGCGCTGATCAAGCCGCAATAAAAAAGCGCCCCACGGGGCGCTTTTTGTATCCGCTGAAATCTTTCGATCAATTGGACTGATCGACCAATACCAGCTGGCCATCCTTGACCGGGATCTGCCGACCCGGATCACTGGCCATGCGCACCTGACTCACCTTGCCATCCAGCTCATACTTGACGTCGTAGCCCACCAGCTTCTCACTGGTGTCTGTTACCGTGCTGCAACGGGTTTCGGTAGTGGTATAGGTGTCACGACTCTGCAGGTGCTCTTGTGCCTTGTTGCCGGCATAACCGCCGCCAACCGCGCCAGCGACTGTCGCCAATTTCTTGCCGTTGCCGCCACCCACCTGATTACCCAGCAAACCACCCACCACCGCACCAATCGCGGTACCCGCTATCTGATGCTGATCCTTGACCGGCGCCTGACGGGTGACCGCCACATCCTTGCAGACTTCACGCGGGGTTTTGATGGTTTCCTTGATCGGCTTGACTGCGAGAACTTCGGCATATTCCGGCGCACTGACGATGCTGTAAGTGGCCACCGCCCCGCCTGCCGTCACACCCACCGCACCCAGTACCGCGCCTACCAACATCGACTTATTCATACATGCCTCCTTGAACCCGTTGCTTGGTGCTTAACGCACCTTACTCCCAGCCTTGGAGCATAAAAAAACCGGGCAAGTTCAACACCGGCCCGGTTCATTCAGCTATTTGCGATAAGACGCACAGATTCAGGGGCGCTCATCGACCTCTTCTTCCACCACTGGCGGAATCAGATCGTCGACAGTCAGATCGAGCCACACCAACACCACGTTGGCGATATAGATCGACGAGTAGGTGCCCGCGCTCACACCAACAAACAATGCCACCGAGAAGGCGAACAGATTGTCACCGGCAAATATCAGCAAAGCGGCAATCGCCAGCAAAGTGGAGATCGAGGTCGCCATAGTGCGCAGCAGGGTTTGAGTGGTAGAGATGTTGATATTCTCGATCAACGTCGCCTTGCGTAGCACGCGGAAGTTTTCGCGCACCCGGTCGAATACCACGATGGTGTCGTTCAGCGAGTAACCAATGATCGCCAGCAACGCTGCCATCACAGTCAGATCGAAAGTGATCTGGAAGAACGAGAGGATACCGAGGGTGACAATCACGTCATGGATCAGCGAGACAATCGCCCCCACGCCGAATTTCCATTGGAAACGGAAGGCCAGGTAGAGCATGACCCCGCCCAGCGCCAGCAGCAGACCAAGCCCACCCTGATCGCGCAGTTCTTCACCCACCTGCGGGCCGACGAATTCGACCTTTTTCACCTCAAGCTGCTCGCCCGCCTGACGCAGCGCAGCAGCCACTTTATTACCCAGCTCGGGGTCATCACCTTGCATGCGCACCACCACATCGGTAGTCGCACCAAAGCTCTGCACCACGGCGTCGGCATAGCCGGCACCGGCCAACTGCTCACGGATATTGCCGAGATCAGCCGGCTGCTCATAGCTCAGCTCGATCTGCGTACCGCCAGTAAAATCCAGCCCCAGGTTCAACCCTTTGGTAAACAGGCTAACCAGTGCCAGCAGCGTCAGCACCAGGGTGAAGGCAAACGCAATATTGCGTACCCCCATGAAGTTGATCGTACGATTCATCACAGCCCCTTAAATCCACAACTTCTTGAAGTCACGCCCGCCGCAAGTCAGGTTGACCATGCAGCGCGTTACCAGAATGGCGGTAAACATCGAGGTGAGAATACCCAGCGACAGGGTCACGGCGAAGCCCTTGACCGGCCCAGTACCCATGGCAAACAGGATGCCGCCGACCAGCAGAGTGGTCAGGTTGGCGTCAACAATCGCCGAGTAGGCCCGATCAAAACCCTCATGGATGGCCCGCTGAATCGACATGCCATTGGCAATCTCTTCACGAATACGCGAGAAGATCAGCACGTTGGCGTCCACCGCCATACCCATGGTCAACACGATGCCAGCGATACCTGGCAGGGTCAGTGTGGCACTGAGCAACGACATCAGCGCCAGCAGCAGCACCATGTTCAGGCCCAGAGCAACGGTCGCCAGCACACCAAAGAAGCGGTAGATGGCGATAATAAACAGCGAAACAAACAGCATCGCCCAGAGCGACGCACTGATGCCCTTGGCAATGTTGTCTGCACCCAGGCTCGGGCCGATGGTGCGCTCTTCCGCGAAATACATCGGCGCAGCCAGACCACCTGCGCGCAGCAGCAGAGCCAGCTCGGACGACTCACCCTGGCCATCCAGGCCGGTGATGCGGAACTGGCTACCCAGCGGCGACTGAATGGTGGCCAGGCTGATGATCTTCTTCTCTTCGACGAAGGTCTGCAGCTCGACTTCCTTCTCGACGCCATCAACCACCTGACGCACGTAGCGGGTTACCGGCTTCTGCTCGATAAAGATCACCGCCATGCTGCGACCAACGTTGTTGCGGGTCGCGCGGTTCATCAGGTCACCACCGCGGCCGTCCAGACGGATATTGACCTGCGGACTGCCATTCTCATCGAAACTGGCCTGAGCATCGGTGACCTGGTCACCGGTGATGATCAGATCACGCTCCAGCTGCGCTGGCGGACGACCTTCCTGACGGAACTCGAAGCTCTCGGTGGCCGCCTTGGCAGCATCCGGCTCAGCGGCCAGACGGAACTCCAGGTTGGCGGTCTTGCCGAGAATACGCTTGGCTTCGGCGGTGTCCTGCACGCCTGGCAGCTCAACCACGATACGGTTGGCACCCTGACGCTGCACCAGCGGCTCGGCCACACCCAGCTCATTGACCCGGTTACGCACGGTGGTCAAGTTCTGCTTGATCGAGTATTCGCGAATCTCAACCAGCTTGGCCTGAGTCAGCGCCAGACGCAGCACCTGCTGCTCACTGCGCTGCACGGTGGTCATATCAAAATCGGTAAAGTCTTTGCGAATCAGCTGCTGAGCCTTCTCCAGCGTTGCTTCATCGGCAAAACCCAGCTGAATCGCGCCATTGAGCTCAGGCAGGCTGCGATAACGCACACGCTCTTTGCGCAGCAGGCTCTTGACCTCGCCCTCGTAAACCTTGCGGCGCGCATCCAGGGCCTTGTCCATGTCCACTTCCATCAGGAAGTGCACACCACCAGACAAGTCCAGACCAAGCTTCATCGGGCTGCCGCCCAGGTTACGCAGCCAGTCTGGCGTGGTTTGCGCCAGGTTGAGGGCCACTACGAACTCATCGCTCAAGGCCTTGCGCACCAGCTCTTTGGCCGGTAGCTGATCTTCAGCATTATTCAAACGCAGCAAGCCGGCACGACCCTGATTGGCCAGGCTGGTGGCTTTTACGCTGATACCGGCTGTTTCCAGCGCACGACTGGCGCGGTCCAGATCGGCCTGCTCGACGCGCATGGCGGAGCTGTTGCCACTGATCTGGATCGCCGGATCATCCGGGTACAGATTGGGCGCGGAATAAAGGAAGCCGATTGCCAGCACAGCCAGAATCAGCAGGTACTTCCAGAGGGGAAATTTGTTGAGCATGACGCCGCCCGTTATGACGCGGGGCGCATTAAGCGCCCCGTCGAATGGTAAAGGTGTGTTGCTTAGATCGCTTTCAGCGTGCCTTTAGGCAGCGAGGCGGCAATCGCCACTTTCTGAATCTTCAGCTCGACGGTGTCGGACACTTCGATTACCACGAAGTCATCGGAAACCTTCGACACCTTGCCAGCGATACCACCGCTGGTTACCACTTCATCACCTTTCTGCAGGCCGCTGATCAGACCTTTGTGCTCTTTGGCACGCTTGGCCTGTGGGCGCCAGATCATCAGATAGAAGATGACCAGAAAGCCGACCAGAAACACCCATTCAAAGCCACTACCAGCAGGACCGGCAGCCGGTGCGGCGCCTTCAGCGAAAGCAGCGGGGATAAAAAAGCTCATGTAACACTCCTGTTGCAAGGGTCTTTAAAAGGTTGGGATCAATCCAGAGGCGGCGTTGGCAGCCCGCGTTTGGCATAGAAGGCATCGACAAAGGCGGCCAATGTACCCTGTTGAATAGCCTCGCGCAAACCAGCCATAAGCACCTGATAATGCCGTAAGTTGTGGATTGTATTGAGCATGCTACCCAGCATTTCGCCGCATTTATCCAGATGATGCAGATAGGCGCGGGAGAAATGTTTGCAGGTGTAACAATCGCAGGCCGGATCCAGCGGCGACTCATCATGCTTATGAAAGGCATTGCGGATTTTCAGCACGCCGGTGTCGACAAACAGGTGGCCGTTGCGCGCGTTGCGGGTCGGCATTACGCAGTCGAACATATCCACGCCACGGCGCACACCTTCAACCAGATCCTCCGGCTTGCCGACGCCCATCAGGTAGCGCGGCTTATCGGCCGGCAACTGCGGCGGCAGGTAATCCAGTACCTTGATCATTTCCTCTTTCGGCTCGCCGACCGACAGGCCGCCGATGGCGTAACCGTCAAAGCCGATCTGCTCCAGCCCATCCAGCGAAACCTTGCGCAATTCCTCGTACATGCCGCCCTGAACGATACCGAACAGCGCCGCCGTGCTCTCGCCATGCGCCTCTTTCGAGCGCCTGGCCCAGCGCAGCGACAGCTCCATCGAGCGCTTGGCCACATCAAACTCGGCCGGATACGGTGTGCATTCGTCGAAAATCATCACGATGTCCGAGCCCAGGTCGCGCTGCACCTGCATCGACTCTTCCGGCCCCATAAATACCTTGGCGCCATCGACCGGCGAGGCGAAGTACACGCCCTCTTCCTTGATCTTGCGCATCGCGCCGAGGCTGAACACCTGGAAGCCGCCAGAATCGGTAAGGATCGGCCCCTGCCATTGCATAAAGTCATGCAGATCGCCGTGTTTCTTGATCACCTCAGTGCCGGGGCGCAGCCACAGGTGGAAGGTGTTGCCGAGGATGATCTGCGCACCAATCGCCTCGATATCACGCGGCAGCATGCCCTTGACCGTGCCATAGGTGCCCACCGGCATAAACGCCGGGGTCTCCACCACACCACGGGGGAAGGTCAGCCGACCACGGCGCGCCTTGCCCTCGGTCGCCAACAATTCGAAAGACATGCGACACGTGCGCGTCATAGCTGTTCCTCTGGCCCGCGCGGTGCGGGGTTGCGGGTGATGAACATGGCATCACCGTAACTGAAAAAACGGTATTCACCGGCAATCGCCGCCTGATAGGCCGCCATGGTTTCCGGGTAGCCGGCAAACGCCGACACCAGCATCAGCAGGGTGGATTCCGGCAAATGGAAATTGGTCACCAGCGCATCGACCACATGCAGCGGACGACCGGGGTAGATAAAGATGTCAGTGTCACCACTGAAGGCCTTGAGCACGCCATCGCGCGCGGCGCTTTCCAGCGAACGCACGCTGGTGGTGCCGACGGCAATCACCCGCCCGCCACGCGCACGACAAGCGGCCACGGCTTCGACCACATCCTGGCTGACTTCCAGCCATTCGCTGTGCATATGGTGGTCTTCGATGCGCTCGACCCGTACCGGCTGGAAAGTACCTGCGCCTACATGCAGGGTGACGAAGGCCTGCTCAACACCTTTTTCGGCAATCGCCGCGAGCAGCTGCTGATCAAAATGCAGCCCGGCGGTCGGCGCCGCAACAGCGCCAGCGCGGTCGGCATACACCGTCTGGTAGCGCTCGCGGTCGGCCTGCTCATCCGGCCGATCAATATAGGGCGGCAACGGCATATGCCCGACCCGCTCGAGCAGCGGCAGCACTTCTTCGGCAAAGTGCAGTTCGAACAGCGCGTCATGGCGCGCCACCATCTTGGCCTCGCCACCACCGTCAATCAGGATGCTCGAACCCGGCTTGGGCGACTTGCTCGAACGCACGTGAGCCAGCACGCGGTGAACATCCAGCACGCGCTCGACCAGAATTTCCAACTTACCGCCCGAGGCCTTCTGGCCGAACAGCCGCGCCGGGATCACTCGGGTATTGTTGAACACCATCAGATCGCCTGGACGCAGGTAGTCCAGCAGATCACTGAACTGTTTATGTGCCAGATCGCCCGTCGGCCCATCGAGCACCAGCAAACGGCTGGCACGGCGTTCGGTAAGAGGATGGCGGGCAATCAGAGCGTCAGGCAGCTCGAAATTGAAGTCGGCAACACGCATGGTCGGAAGGGGGTCGTCTAGCAGGGCGGCAAAGCTTACCGGAAATCGTGCATGCTGACCACGCAAGTGCATTGACCAACCCCAACACCATCCCTATACTGCGCCGCCATTGTGCCCCGGTGGCGGAACCGGTAGACGCGGCGGATTCAAAATCCGTTTTCGAAAGAAGTGGGAGTTCGAGTCTCCCCCGGGGCACCATTAGATTTTATCAGGACGTACCGAAACGACCTGAACCCCTAGAAAACCGGCCTCTGAGCCGGTTTTTTATTGCCCGTAGCTCCCTACCCTTTCCTTGTAAGCCCATAGGATTGTGAGTAGATTTGTGAGTAGATCGAGTTTGGTCTAAAAATCTACTCACACCTGAGCCGCCAAACGCCGCCCGGCGTGGCTCACACGGGGGCACCATGCCGCTGACCGATTCCGCCATCAAAACAGCCAAACCCAAAGACAAGCTGTATCGCCTGGCAGACAGCAACGGTCTGTGCCTGGAGGTCGCCCCGACCGGCTCCAAGTTGTGGCGCTACCGCTACCGCTTCAACGGCAAAGCTAAAATGCTGTCCTTGGGCGCTTATCCCGCCGTGCCGCTTGCCGTGGCCCGCCGCAAACGTGATGACGCCCGCCTTCTGCTGGACGAAGGCATAGACCCTGGCGCAGACCGGCAGGCCACCAAGCAAGCCAAAGCGCTTGAGGCATTGTCATTCGAGACGCTGGCGTGGGAGTGGCACGCCTACCGCTCGCCACGCTGGGCCAAGTCCACCGCCGACAAGACCGCCGCCTATATGGAGTCGGATTTACTGCCCGCCCTCGGCCACCGACCGGCCAAGACCATTACCCGCCCCGAGTTGGTGGCACTGATTCGCAAGATCGAATCACGCGGCGCGCACAACGTCGCCAAGAAAACCCGCCAATGGTTAAGCCAGATTTTCCGCTTCGGTTTGGCACAGGGGGCCGTAGAAGCAAATCCAGCCACCGACCTGGATGTGATCGCCGCCCACGCACCAGCAACCCGCCATCACCCGCACGTCACCTTTGCCGACCTGCCAGAACTGCTCGGGAAAATCGACGCGACCAAGATAAACACCCTGACCCGCCACGCCATCCGCCTACTGGTGCTGACCGCCGTTCGCCCAGGCGAATTACGTGCCGCACCATGGGTCGAGTTCGATCTAGATTCTGCCACCTGGACAATCCCGAAAGAGCGCATGAAAGCGCGGCGCGACCATCAAGTACCGCTGCCGCGCCAAGCGGTGGCCATCCTGCGCCAGCTGCAAGAATTGACTGGGCGTTATGCCCTGGTATTTGCCGGGCGCAACAACACCGCCCGCCCCATGAGTGAAAACACCATCAACAAGGCGCTGGCAGATGCAGGCTATAAAGACAGGCAGACCGGCCATGGCTTCCGCCATCTGCTAAGCACAGAGTTAAACGGGCGCGGCTATAACCGCGATTGGATCGAACGCCAGTTAGCCCATGGTGACGCCGACGAAATACGCGACACCTACAACCACGCCACTTACCTGGAGCAGCGCCGGGAAATGATGCAGGCATGGGCTGATTCTGTAGACGCACTTTGTACAGGCGCTAACGTGGTGAGCATTAAGCGTAAGGCTTAGCCGGGGCAACTCGTGGTGAGCAACCACAAGCAACTGTCACAGGGGATCACAAATGGCGAAAGTAGAAGTAAGCCCACTCAACAAGCTAAAGAAGCTCAAGCCATACTTAACCCTAGAAGAGGCCGCAAAGCGACTGTCAAGAGATATAAACAACGAAGGCGTTGAAGTAACAGAAGCTGATATTTTGCTATTAGCGCTGGACGGGGATTTAACTTTATCCGTGCGCTTCGGACGAAGCACCCCAGCGCGGCAAGGGGAGCTAGTCAAGTACGAGCAGACAGAGTGGATATTAGCCACCCCCTCTTTTTCCATCGCCCGGAAACCGGAACCAAGCTCCAACAGCGAGAGCAAAGTAAAACTCCCACATGCACTTAAGAGTTTGCGCGAAGAAAACCAAGATGCGCTTAAATCCGTGGACATTCCCATGATGACTAGCGTGCACGCGGGAGAAAACAGATTCATTAATCTAGAAAAATGGATCACCGAAACCCGAGGGCCTTTCGATCTAACCATGTGGGGCGCCGAAGCTTTGCACGCTGAACGCAGATACCAACGCCTGACGGGTGCACAAGAGGTGCCATATATTGACCGCAACGGTGCATTGCTACGCGACTCAGACGACAATATATGGCAACTACAGGAAGTTATCGCAGATGGCGAAGATAAGTACGGCTCATTTCATTATCAGCGGGATTACTACCGTCCATGCGGGCTGCCCGCAGATAGTGAGCTTGTGGTCAGGTTCGACGCCCTGAGCGAGCTTGAAAAATATTTACTTTCCGATAGTGAGAGCCCAGAAGCGCCGCTTGATAATAGAGGCCAACGAAGCGTCAAAAAAATCATAGATGTACTGAGTTTAATGGGTGGCTCCACCCTGTCACCCTCAGACGCACCAAAAACCCAAGGGGATGCCGCAAGAATTATTAACCAGCTAGCAGTTGCCGCCAGTCTTGATATTTCCAAAACGCACAAAGCTGCAGAAGTTATCAAAGTAAAAGCAGAGCTCGAGGGTTGGAAATCACTCAGCATAACTACGATGGCGAAATACCTAGAGCACGCTAAAAAAATTGACACGCAGAACAAGGCAAGTTAGGCCACACCCCATAACTTATGCACAGCTACTATTCACAGGATATAAAATGAAAAAAATAGCACTCATCCTCCTATTGTTATCGCAAGGCGCAATGGCAGATGACGTTTTATGTGGCGATGCAATAATTAAAGAGTTTCACAAGGCTCGTGCGTTATATCTCTCGCCGGAAAGTATCCGTGCCCGGGGATTCCAAGACCCCAGAATGAAAGCATGGAAGGAGGGCGTTGATAGGCTGAGCGAAAAATGCCCTAAGCTCTCATATATAGATTTGCCGTTCGGTAGAGCCATCGGCGTCAGTAGTTTATACGACTTAATGTTTGCATATATCAATGGCAAAGGAATCGAGGAATACCAAGCACAATTCTCGCTCGCCCTTGTTTGCCACGAAAAACCTGATGCGTGCTCAAAATATATAGAAAAACCCTCAGCAGATGCTTTCGAGGACTTCCTCGATAATTAAGAAAGCAGGCGACCGGACTAGCGGGGGCAGTCACATGCTTAGGATGGTGGCTCGCCCCCCAGACTTGCTTGATTGAAACCGAGGAGAGTCGGTTGATCGGGCGAACAATACTGCACAGAGACTGCAGCTTTGAGTTTGGCCGAGTTGAATGGTGGCACGCTCTTCAACGCCGCGTTCAGAAAAGGAGTTGAGGGACAGCTCCGCACCGGATAAGGGCAGGTGGCGCACTCAGGTTTGCCCCCAACAGCCCCTTGACCATCCTATTAGGATTTTGCCCTGTCCTAATAGGACACAAACTGCGCGCCTTTATATTGAATGCAACCATGTTCAACGCAGTCCGAGAGGTCGCAAACATGGCACGCATCAATAGCAACACCCTCAAGCAATCAGCATCACACGCTGAGCAGCCCCGCTGCTTTATCAAGCTACCTGAGGTCAAAGCGCTGACGACCCTTTCAACGTCTGAAGTGTATCGCCGCATAGCCGCCGGCACCTTCCCCGCGCAAATAACCCTTGGCCCCAAGTCTGTTGCCTGGATCGAAGCCGAAGTGCTCGCATGGTGTGACGCATTAGTCGCACAACGCGAGGTGGCTTGAATGAATAATAACCACGGAAACACAAACGCCAGCGCCCAACGTAACCGCCTGCGAATTGGGCAGTTGGATACCATCACCGCTCACAGTGAACTTTCGATACTCATGCCCGCTGCAAGAGTAAAAGAGCTACGCGACAGCGGGCACGACATGCGCGGCCATCTAATAAGCCTTACCGACAAACAAGGCATCAGCCACCACGACATCGCGCTGAATTACCTGACCCAGATAGGGAAATAACCATGGCTACTTTTCAACGCTGCCACTTGGCGGCAACGGGAGCAGCTTGCGTAGAAAATACCTATGCCTGGTTTTATACACACGTGCCGGTAGTTGAGTGCCTGGGGCCGGCCGCCTTCGTCGTCAGCCTCTTAGCAATGGATCTACTGACGTGAAAGGGAGCGCCATCGGTTATGCCGCTGGCACTCTGCCGCAGCGCCCCGAGCTATTGGGGTGGCTGCTGGCGCGTGGAGATGCTGTCAGCATCGAGCGTGGTGTGCTGGCTATTGCTCCAGCCAGCAGTAAACCCGTGCCATCGGACTGGCTGAGCGAAAATGGCGAAACGCTGATTCGGCAAATTCTCGGCGTCATTGGGCAGGATGCCTACCGCTATCAAAGTCACAAAACAGGGCATTACGGGCCGCATAAATCGGCCGGCCTGACTCTGCAATTTCAGTCCGTCATGACTGATGACGCGGCATACGCCATTTTCAATGCTGTGCTTACCCGTACTCGCAATACTGCCAGCGGAAAAAAAATGGGCGACCCACTACCGGCAGGGCAGTTCAGGCCCCGCCCTGCCAGCCATCTGACGAAGTTCTGGCAGTCCACAGGGATAGAAATCAAGCGTCTAGCCGCTATGCATGACTACATTGGCCGGCTGCGTAACGTCCTATTCAGCGCCAACCCAACAGTAGGCCGGGGTGATGGGCGATTAGACGCTGGCAGTCTGAGCGCATTGAACATACCGAGCGCGATAATTCGGCAGGCTATGGCATTGGACAATCAGCCGACAAAACCCGGACAGACCACGGACACGCCACGGACAAGCAGGCCCTACAAGGATATTGCTCAAGACCAGCAGCCATGCGGGGTACAGCCGGCTATGACTACGGGGGCTAATCACTGCGGTAATACGGTAATAAGGGAACGCGCTAATACGGGAACCCTTCAAACAACACCTACACGTAAACCCCCGCAAGAGCAGAGTGTTGATGAATGGCTCGCTGATTACGACTCGACCTCATGAGTCGAGGTTAAGCGCCAGCCATTCAGGCGCGGCATCTGATGATTAAAGGCAAAATTTGCCAATTGATTTAGGTTCGATTCGATGGCCAGACAACGCGATAAAGACAGTACAGACGATTACCGCACACTGAATATCAGCGCCCTAAAGCGTGAAAGCCTTTTGCGGCCTGGAATATCTTGTGAGTGGGCCTGGTGGCGACGGGGCGAAAAGGTGGCAAGCATAAACATTGCCATCGAAAACCGGCACAGCATGCGCCTGCGCTATCAAAGCCGCAGCCGTGGCAGCGAACCAACCCAGCATGATTACCCGGTGACAATCACCTGGACGCCCTGCCACCTTGGCGGGGAACGCCCGTGGCTGCTTTGCCCGTGCTGTGGCCGTCGCGTGGCTAAGTTGTATGGCGGCAGCGTGTTTGCGTGCCGCTATTGCATGCGGCTGAACTACCCTAGCCAGCAGGCCAGCAAACGAAATCACGCGTTAGATAGAACTTGGACGTTACGGCGCAAGCTGGGCTGCAATGATGGCCCCTTTGAATATCCGGCCGAGTACATACAACGCCCGAAGGGCATGCATCGCGAAACCTTTGCCCGGCGCATCGAGCAGCTTTCACGCATTGAAGAAAAGGCCATGACAGATGCCGTCACGGCAATGCAAAAGCTCGGGATAAGGATCGACGGAATCTTCCCGTAGAGAACGGTCAGAAAGCAGGGCCACAAACAAAAAAGTGAGTAGATTTGTGAGTAGATTAAAAACCACATAACACAACAACCCATACATGACGCAGCCTGTAGCTCTTGGTTCGAGTCTCCCCCGGGCACCATAGATTCGAAGAAAGGCCTTGAGATTCAAGGCCTTTTTTATTGCCCGCAATAAAGCTACGACACACCAAAACAACGCTCAGACACCACCTTTGTTCATGCGCCACACACCCGCCAAGCGTATGCGCGAGATGCCGAGCAAAGCACCTACAACCCAGCAACGGCATGCCCTGCAGGGACTTGGCATTTGCCAGGAAGTTAGCGTAGAGTTTGCCCACTGTGTTTGCATGGGTCGCCGAAAATCGTGACCTGGTGCAGTAGATCATCTAGATCCGCTACATCCCGCTCGACGTCGCATACCGCCTTGCAACCAGTATTCAGCCCCTCATGTCGAGTAGCGGCTGTCATCAACTCAAGGTTCAAGGAAATACACCATGTCGAATCGTCAGAACGGTACCGTCAAGTGGTTTAACGACGAAAAAGGTTTTGGTTTTATCACTCCAGAAAGCGGTCCGGATCTGTTCGTGCACTTCCGCGCGATCCAAGGCAACGGCTTCAAGAGCCTGAAAGAAGGCCAGAAAGTCAGCTTTATCGCTGTGCAGGGCCAGAAAGGCATGCAGGCTGATGAAGTGCAAATCCAGGAGTAATCCTGCCGCTTTGAAGAACCCCTGATGGCGACATCAGGGGTTTTTTATGCCCGGCCATCCGTTGCGGCCACCCTTTGGGCCGTCGCTGCGTGACGTTAAAAATGACTCTCGGTCATTTTTTATGGCCGGGCATTCTCACGAATGCCGTATTGTTGCCGCCATTCTGCCAGCCGATTGAGTAACGAGCCGACCATGCCGAAACACCTACTGCGCCCGCAGGGTGAATTCCCCAGCGCCGGACTGATCCGCCGCCTCGCCGCGATGTTTTATGACTTCCTGCTGTGCATCGCCCTGCTGATCGTCGTGACCTTTATCTACAAGTTGATCCTGATGGGCTTCTACGGCGAGGCGCAGCTCAAACAGATGTCCGACGCAGGCGCATTGGATGGCGACCCCCTGCTCTCGACTGTGCTGTTCCTCAGCCTGTTTGGCTTCTTCGCCAAGTTCTGGACGCACAACGGTCAAACCCTGGGCATGCAGGTGTGGGGCCTGCGCATTCAGAACAGCGACGGTACGGCAATCAGCCTATGGCAGGCACTGCTGCGCTTTCTGGTCGCCATTGGTTCCTGGCTGCTGCTGGGCCTGGGCTTTTTCTGGGTACTTTGGGATAAAGAAAAGCGCAGCTGGCATGACATCTATTCGGACAGCCAGGTGATTCAACTGCCGAAGAACATCCACAAGAAGTAACTCGCAGGTACAAAAAAGCCGGCGTGCACACTGGGTGTACGCCGGCTTTTTTACGTCTGAATCAACCTGCGCGGCGTAGCAGCCAGACGCCTGCCAACGCGCAGACACCAGCAGGAATCAATACCGCCAGCAGCGGCGAGAAGCCGAATACCAGGCTCGACGGGCCGAGCAGGTCCTGGCTGATCTTGAATACAAAGCCCACCAGCACCCCGGTAAACACCCGCTGCCCGAGGGTTACCGAGCGCAGCGGGCCGAAGATAAACGAGATCGCCATCAGCACCAGCGCGGCCGTTACCAACGGCTGCAATACCTTGGTCCAGAACGACAACCAGTACTGGCTGTTATTCAGCCCCTGCTCGGCCAGGTAGTGGATATAGCTCCACAGCCCGGTCATCGACAACGCATCAGGTGCCAGCACCACGGTGCCAAGTAACTGCGGCGTCAACTCGACATCCCAACGCTCGTTATCCTGCTTGATGACTTCGCTGCTGCGCTCACGGAAGTGCGTGGTTGCAACATCTTCCAGCTGCCAGTGATCACCCTGATACTGCGCACGCCGCGCGAAGCTGGATGACTGCATGCGCTTGTTTTCATCGAAGCGATAGCGGGTCACCCCGAGCAATACGCCATTGGGTTGCACGGCGTTGATATGCACATACTCCTGCCCCTGGCGATGCCACAGGCCGCGCTTGGCGCTCTGCGCTTCACCGCCACCCTGCGCCATGGCACGGCTGGCCTGAGCCTGATTTTCGCTATAGGGCGCGAGGTACTCACCGATCAGCACACCGACCAGCATCAGCACCAGCATCGGCTTCATCACCGCCCAGACAATCCGCCCGATCGACACACCGGCCGCACGCATGATGGTCAGTTCGCTGTTACTGGCTAGCGAGCCCAAACCGATCAGGCAACCGATCAGCGCCGCCATCGGCAGCATTTCATAGATCCGCCGCGGCGCCGTCAGCAGTACATAGCCAAGGGCATCAAGCAGGCTGTAGTTGTCCTCGACATCGCCCAGTTCATCGATAAAGGCAAACAGCAGCGCCAGACCCACAATGATGCCCAGCACGGCAAGGATGGCGACGAATACCTGCGCACCGATGTAACGATCCAACTTAACCACGAGCCACCTCCAGCGCCACACGACGGGCCGCCCAGCGCAAGCGCAGCGGCTCCCAATACAGCAACAGCAGCCCGATTAATGCGAACAGCCCATGCACCCACCACAAGCCCAGGGCTGCGGGGATTTTCTCTTTATCCAGCGCACCACGCGCGCCAATCAGCAACGCCAGGTAAGCCATGTACAGCAGGATGGCCGGCAACAGTTTGAGGAAGCGCCCCTGGCGTGGGTTGACTCGCGACAGCGGCACCGCCAGCAGGGTGACCACAAAAACCAGCACAGGAATCGACAAGCGCCACTGCAGCTCGGATTGCATACGCGGTTTGTCGCTACCAATCAGCTCGCGCGTCGGCATCGCCTCGCGGTCAGTGACCTCCACCGCCACTTCTGGCTTGGGCAGCAGCACGCCGTAAGTGTCGTATTTGATTGCGCGGTAATCGGCCTGCCCCGGATTGCCGTCATAGCGGTAGCCATTTTCCAGAATCAGGTAGCGGCTGCCATCGGCCTGAATCTCCTGACGACCGGACTCGGCCACCAGCACCGAGATACCGCGCTCCTTGTCGCCCTGACTGGACAGCTGTTTTTCAGAGATGAAAACCCCAGCCAGCGAGCCGCGATCTTCCGAAAGCTCTTCGGTGTAGGTCACCCTCGAGCCGTTTTTCATGGATTGAAAACGCCCTGGCACCAGGGTATCCAGCTCAGTCATCGCGCTTTGCTGATTGAGAATTCGCGCCACATGCTCAACGCCTTGCGGAGCCAGGCCCAGGCTCAACCAACCAGCCAGCAACGCCACCAGGGCCGCCGGAGCCAGGCTGTAAGCAAATAAGCGCTGCTGGCTCATACCGGTGGCCGAAAGGACAGTCATCTCGCTGTCCAGGTACATCCGCCCATAGGCCAGGAGAAAGCCGAGAAATAGCGCCAGCGGCAGAATCAGCTGGAGGAAGCCGGGAATCCGGTACGCCATGATCATCAGCAGCACCCCAGGGTCGAGCAACCCCTGCGCCGCCTGAGCCAGATAGCGGATAAAACGGCCACTCATAATGATGACCAACAGCACCGCGCTCACTGCACTCAGGGTCAACAACACTTCACGGGACAGATAACGGAAGACGATCAAACCAGACACTCCAGGGTTGTCAGGCTCAGGCGGCTAAGATCAAACTAGCCGCACTGCTTGCCGGCTCGCCCAACTGGCGAACCATCGAAAAATAGCCGGCATTATCCTGCAATACCGACGCCTTGTCTTGGGGACACCACGTAATGGAATTTATTGTTAAAAGCGCCCGCCCAGAAACACTAAAAACCGCCACCCTGGTTATCCCTGTTGCTGAGGGCAAAAAACTCGGCGAAATCGCCGAGGCCATCGACACCGCCAGTGCAGGCGCGATCAGTGCTCTGCTCAAGCGCGGCGACCTGGCTGGCAAGGTCGGCCAGACCCTGCTGGTACACAACCTGCCGAACCTGAAAGCCGAACGCGTGCTGCTGGTCGGTACCGGTAAAGACAGCGAACTGTCTGACCGCCAACTGCGCAAATTGATCACAGCCGTTTACAGCAGCCTGAAAAACCTCGGCGGCAGCGACGCCGTGCTGGCGCTCGACGAGCTGCAGGTCAAAGGCCGCGACACCTACGGCAAAACCCGCCTGATGGTGGAAAGCCTGGCCGACGCCGGCTACTGCTTCGACCGTTTCAAGAGCCAGAAGGCCGAAGCCGGCGCGCTGAAGAAGCTCACCCTGCTCACTGATAAACCCAACCTGATCGACGCCGAGCGCGCCAGCTCGCACGCCCAGGCGATTGCCGCCGGCATGGCCTTTACCAAGGACCTCGGCAACCTGCCGCCGAACCTCTGCCACCCAAGCTATCTCGCTGAAGAAGCGAAGAACCTGGGCAAGGCCTACAAAAATCTGAAAGTCGAAATCCTTGATGAGAAAAAGCTCAAGGAACTCGGCGCAGGCGCCTTCCTTGCCGTGGCCCAGGGCAGCGACCAGCCGCCACGGATGATCGTCATGCAGTATCAGGGCGGCAAAAAATCCGAGAAGCCTTACGCCCTAGTCGGCAAAGGCATCACCTTCGACACCGGCGGCATCAGCATCAAGCCGGCGGCCGGCATGGATGAGATGAAGTACGACATGTGCGGCGCCGCCAGCGTGTTCGGCACCCTCAAGGCCGTGCTGGAGCTGCAACTGCCGATCAACCTTGTGTGCCTGCTGGCCTGCGCCGAGAACATGCCAAGCGGCGGAGCTACTCGCCCCGGCGACATCGTCACCACCATGAGTGGGCAGACCGTGGAAATCCTCAACACCGACGCCGAAGGCCGCCTGGTGCTGTGCGACACCCTGACTTACGCCGAGCGCTTCAAGCCGCAAGCAGTCATCGACATCGCTACCCTCACCGGCGCCTGCATCGTCGCCCTGGGCAGCAATGTCTCCGGACTGATGGGCAACAACGACGAACTGGTGCAGCAGATTCTCGGCGCCGGCCTGAGCGCCGACGACCGCGCCTGGCAGCTGCCGCTGTATGACGAGTATCAGGAGCAGCTGGACAGCCCGTTTGCCGACATCGCCAATATCGGCGGGCCGAAAGCCGGCACCATCACTGCGGGCTGCTTCCTTTCGCGGTTTGCCAAGGCCTACAACTGGGCGCATTTGGATATCGCCGGCACTGCCTGGATCAGCGGTGGTAAAGACAAAGGCGCAACCGGTCGCCCGGTGCCGATGCTGACGCAGTACCTGCTGGATCGCAGCAACGCCTGAGTTTCAGGTGCATTGCAGGAGCGGTATTGACCGCAATTGACTGGTAAGCTGCGCGCCTGTCAGCAAGCCGCTCCTGCAACTAACGCCAAACCGTGCCGCCATGCCCCGAATAGAATTCTATGTACTGTCTACTGCCGTGCCGGCCGAGCGTCTGCGCGCGGCCTGCCAACTGGCGATGAAAGCCTGGCGCGCCGGCATGCCGGTGTTTTTGCGTGGCAGCGATGCGCAGCAATGCAGCGAGGTGGACGAACTGCTGTGGCGCTTTAAAGCGGAAAGCTTTGTGCCGCACAGCCTGTACGAGGAAGACGCGCAAGCACCGGTGGTGATTGGCTTGGACGAAGAACCCAGCAGCGTCCAAGGTGTACTGATCAACCTGGGCAGCACCCTGTCCCCGCAGGTTGAGCGTTTTAGCCGGGTGATTGAAATCGTCAACCAGGAACCCGACCTGCTGACCGCCTGCCGGGAGAATTTCCGCAGCTACCGGCAGCGCGGGTATGATCCAAAACGAGTCGAACTCTAGCAGGCCGTTGAAAAACTACCTGCGTTGGCAATACTGCGTTTAAAGCGGCCTCGGAATGCTCATTTACAACACGTAAACTCCGCTTCCTCGGCCGCTTTTGCCTTGTCTTGCCTGCCTCGCCTACGCTTTTTCAACCGCCTGCTAGTTGCACATATGGACACCCCAAAACCGCCGCAAAAACCCGCCCAACTGCTGAACGACCTGGAGTCGATCCGCCAACTGCTGGGCGATGAAAACCTCGAACCACCGCTGCTGGTCGACACACTCGACCCGGACAGCATCCCCCTGCTCTCGGAAATCGTTACTCCGCCGCCCGTGGCCGCCGCCCCAGCACCCGCGCCCAAGCCAACGGTTGCGCAAACCCTGCGTGAAACCGTCAGCCAGAGCGTCAGCCGCGACAGCGAACTGAACCGCCTGGACAGTGAACTGCGCGCCGCCGCCCAGTTGATCCTGCAGGATGTGATCGACGATTTCGTGCCGCAGATCGAGGCCGAGCTGAAACGCCGCCTGGATGCGCGCCTGACTCGCTTGCTGCCGCCGCGTCGACCATAACCACGCCCACCAGTCAGCCGTACCGCGCGCGCCCTTACGTCACATAGGCCATCCCCGCTATACTTGCCGGCTTTTCCGTCTAGCCGTCATAAGGGTCCCGCCGCGCATGGACAAGACCTACCAGCCGCACGCCATTGAAACCGCCCTGTACCAGAACTGGGAGGCGAATAACTATTTCGCCCCGCAGGGTTCGGGCGAGCCCTACACCATCATGATCCCGCCGCCGAACGTCACCGGCAGCCTGCACATGGGCCATGGTTTCAACAACTCGATCATGGATGCGCTGATTCGTTTCCGCCGCATGCAGGGCCGCAACACCCTGTGGCAGCCGGGCACCGACCACGCCGGTATCGCCACGCAGATGGTGGTCGAGCGCCAACTGGCCGCCGATGGCATTGGTCGTCACGATCTGGGCCGCGAGAAATTCCTGGAGAAGGTCTGGGAGTGGAAGGAACAGTCCGGCGGCACCATCACCCGGCAGATCCGTCGACTGGGCAGCTCGGTGGACTGGTCGCGCGAGCGCTTCACCATGGACGACGGCTTGTCCGAGTCGGTGAAAGAAGCCTTTGTACGCCTGCATAAAGACGGCCTGATCTACCGCGGCAAGCGCCTGGTCAACTGGGACACCAAGTTCCACACCGCCATCTCCGACCTCGAAGTGGAAAACCACGACGAAAAAGGCAGCCTGTGGAACCTGCGCTACCCGCTGACCGACGGCAACAAAACCGCCGACGGCAAGGATTACCTGATCGTCGCCACCACCCGCCCGGAAACCATGCTCGGCGACAGCGCCGTGGCGGTGCACCCGGAAGACGAGCGCTATAAAGCCCTGATCGGCACCTTCGTCGAGCTGCCGCTGGTTGGTCGGCGTATCCCGATCATCGCCGACGATTACTGCGACCCCGAGTTCGGCACCGGCTGCGTGAAGATCACCCCGGCCCACGACTTCAACGACTATGAAGTCGGCAAGCGCCACAACCTGCCGCTGCTGAATATCTTCGACAAAAACGCCGCCGTGCTCGCACAGGTCCAGGCGTTCAATGTCGATGGCAGCGTCAACAGCCAGATCGACTGCAGCCTGCCGGCCGAATACGCCGGGCTGGATCGGTTCGAGGCGCGCAAGCAAATCGTCGCCGCCTTCGAGGCCGCCGGTCTGCTGCAGAGCATCGACGACCACGCTCTGAAAGTGCCGAAAGGTGACCGCTCCGGCACCGTAATCGAGCCTTGGCTGACCGACCAGTGGTACGTCTCTACCAAGCCGCTGGCCGAAAAAGCCATCGCCGTGGTTGAAAGCGGTGAAATCCAGTTCGTACCCAAGCAGTACGAGAACATGTACTTCAGCTGGATGCGCGACATTCAGGACTGGTGCATCAGCCGTCAGCTCTGGTGGGGCCACCGTATTCCAGCCTGGTACGACGATGCCGGCAACGTCTATGTCGGCCGTGACGAGGCGGAAGTACGCGCCACCCATAACCTCGGCGACGCCAACCTGCGCCAGGACGAAGACGTACTGGACACCTGGTTCAGCTCGGGTCTGTGGACCTTCTCCACCCTCGGCTGGCCGCAGCAAACCGCGGAACTCAAGACCTTCCACCCGACCGACGTGCTGGTCACCGGCTTCGATATCATCTTCTTCTGGGTCGCCCGGATGATCATGCTGTCCACCCACCTGACCGGGCAGATCCCGTTCAAGACCGTGTACGTGCATGGCCTGGTGCGCGATGGCCAGGGCCAGAAGATGTCCAAGTCCAAGGGCAACGTGCTCGACCCGCTGGATATCGTCGATGGCATTACCCTGGATGAGCTGCTGGAAAAACGCACCAGCGGCATGATGCAGCCAAAGCTGGCCGAGAAGATCGCCAAGCAGACCCGCGCCGAGTTCCCCGAGGGCATCGCCGCCTACGGCACCGACGCCCTGCGCTTTACCAACCTGGCGCTGGCCTCCACCGGTCGTGACATCAAGTTCGACATGGGCCGGGTCGAGGGTTACCGCAACTTCTGCAACAAGATCTGGAACGCCGCCAACTTCGTGCTGGAAAACACCGACGGCCAGGACACTGGCGTTAACGGTGAGCCGGTCGAACTGTCTTCGGTGGACCGCTGGATCATCTCCGCCCTGCAGCGCACCGAAGCGGACGTGACCCGTCACCTCGATGCCTTCCGCTTCGACCTGGCCGCGCAGACGCTGTACGAGTTTATCTGGGACGAGTACTGCGCCTGGTACCTGGAGCTGGTCAAGCCGGTGCTGTGGGACGAGAACGCGCCGATCGAGCGTCAGCGCGGCACCCGCCGCACGCTGATCCGCGTGCTGGAAGTGGCGCTGCGTCTGGCCCACCCGTTTATGCCGTTTATCACCGAAGAAATCTGGCAGCGCATCAAGGCGCAAGCCGGTGTCACTGGCGACACCATCATGCTGCAGGCCTGGCCGGTGGCCAATGAGAGCCGCATAGACGCCGCCGCCGAAGGCGATATCGAGTGGGTCAAGCAGCTGATGCTCGGCCTGCGGCAGATCCGTGGCGAGATGAAAATCTCCATGGCCAAGCGCATCGACATCATCCTGGCCAACGCCAGTGACGAAGACCGCCGCCGCCTGGCCGACAACGCGCCGCTGCTGAACAAGCTGGCCAAGCTGGAATCGGTACGCGTGCTGGAAGCCGGTGAAGAAGCGCCGATGTCCGCCACCGCTCTGGTTGGCGATATGCAGGTGCTGGTGCCGATGGCCGGGCTGATCGACAAGGACGCAGAACTGGCGCGCCTGGATAAAGAGATCGCCCGTCTCTCCGGTGAAGTGCAGCGCGTCGGCGGCAAGCTGAGCAACGAAGGCTTCGTCGCCAAGGCGCCGGCCGAAGTGCTCGATAAAGAGCGCGCCAAGCTGGCCGAAGCCGAGCAAGCCCTGAGCAAGATGGTTGAGCAGCGCGGCAAGATCGCCGCACTCTGATCACCCCGCAACACCCGCAGCCCGCGCCCTTACCGGCGCGGGTTTCGTTTTTTCTGGGTTGGGCTTTCCAGCCACAGCTTCATTGATCGACCGGTACACCCATGACTGATACACGCTCCCCTTCCCTGCTCGATGCCCTGCTGCCGATTGGCGTGCTGGTTTTGCTGCTGGGCCTTTCCGTTTACCTGTACGGCGACAGCTCCTCCAGCGGACCGAACCAAATCGCGCTGATGAGCGCCGCCTTTGTCGCTGGCCTGGTCGGTCTGAAGAATGGCCTGCAGTGGGCGCAGATCGAGGAAGGCATCCTCGCTGGCATCCATATGGCGATGAAGGCCAACCTGATTCTGCTGGCGGTCGGCGCGCTGATCGGCACCTGGATTCTTGCCGGCACCGTGCCGACCATGATCTGGCTGGGCCTCAAGCTGATCTCGGCGGAATACTTCTACGTCACCAGCTGCCTGATCTGCGCCCTTACCGCACTGTCCATCGGCAGCTCCTGGACCGTGGCCGGCACCCTCGGCATCGGCCTGATGGGCGTGGCGGCGGGCCTGGGCTTGGACCCAGCGATTACCGCCGGGGCGATCATTTCCGGCGCCTACTTCGGCGACAAACTCTCGCCGCTGTCAGACACCACCAACCTGGCGCCTGCCGCAGCCGGGGCTGATCTGTTTGCGCATATCCGCCTGATGCTACGCACCACGACACCGGCCTTGTTGATTGCCCTGGTGATTTTCTTCGTCCTCGGCCAGCAGGCGAACGGCAGCCATGACACCGCACGCATCGCCGAAGTGCTGCAGGCGCTGGAAAGCCAGTTCAGCCTGGGCTGGCACCTGCTGCTGCCGGTAGTCCTGCTGCTGTTTCTCGCGGTGCGCCAGTGGGCGGCCTTTCCGGCGGTGTTTGTCGCCGCACTGCTCGGCGGCGTGTTCGCTGTGATCTTTCAGCCCGAGGTGATGGCGCGCCTGGCTGACCCTGCGGCCGGCAGCCTGGCGCCGCTGAAAACCGTGTGGACCGCGCTGTTCGCCGGTTATGAATCCAGCAGCGGTAACCCGGCGCTGGACGGCCTGCTGTCCAAGGGCGGCATGGCCAGCATGCTCACCACGGTGTGGCTGATCATCTGCGCCATGTGCTTTGGCGGCGTACTGGAAAAGCTCGGCCTACTCCAGCGCCTGCTGCAAAGCACCCTGCACCTGGCGAAAAGCACCAGCAGCCTGATCGCCAGCACCATTGCCACCACCATCGGCACCAATATCATCACCGCCGACCAGTACATCGCCTTGGTCCTGCCGGGCCGCATGTACCGCGCCGAGTACGAAAAACGCGGGCTGGCACCGGTCAACCTGTCGCGCGCCCTGGAAGACGGCGGCACCCTGACCTCGGTACTGGTGCCGTGGAACACTTGCGGCGCCTATATGGCCGCGACCCTCGGCGTGGCGACCCTGAGTTACCTGCCGTACTGCTTCTTCAATCTGCTGATGCCACTACTGGCCATCACCCTGGCCTTTATCTTCCCACCGCAGGCCGTCATGCCTGCCCAGGCCGAACGCGACGACCTGTCGCAGGCCTGAGCCAAAAACCGCCCGCGACTGCGTATCCCGCGCAGTCCGGGCGCGTCAGCGCTAACCGGTCAGTCAGAAAACGCCTATGCAAATCACAGGCAGGCTTACTGACGATAAATACCCTCCCAATTTCCGAGCATTTCAGGCATCTTCGTCGACGCATCAAAAGCCTCCGGCACCTCTAATTCAATAAAAAAGCCCTGCAAATGGAATTCTGACCATGTATGCGTTGATGGCATTGATCTTTGTCCTCGGTTACCTGTGCATCGCCCTCGAACACCCGCTGAAAATCGATAAAGCCGCGTCAGCCATCCTGACCGCAGTGATCTGCTGGACCCTACTGGTACTGGGCGCGGACAGCATTCTGCCGCTGATCGGTGCCGCCACCGCCGGCGCCAGTGGCAATGACCATCACGTCACCGAAGAGCTGCGCCATCACCTGGGCGAGATCTCCGAGATCCTGTTCTTCCTGATGGGCGCCATGACCATCGTCGAGCTGATCGACGCCCATGAAGGCTTCAAGGTCATCACCGACCGCATTCGCACCAACAAGCGCGTCACCCTGCTCTGGGTCGTCGCGCTGATCACCTTCTTCCTATCGGCCGTGCTGGACAACCTGACCACCACCATCGTCATGGTTTCGTTGCTGCGCAAACTGGTCGCCGATCAAAAAGAACGCTGGTTCTACGTCGGTATCGTGGTGATCGCCGCCAACGCCGGTGGCGCCTGGTCGCCTATTGGTGACGTAACCACCACCATGCTGTGGATCGGCAATCAAGTCACCACCAGCGGCATCATCGCCAACCTGTTTATCCCCAGCGTGGTTTGCCTGCTGGTACCGCTGCTGGTGCTGAGCATGATCATGAAGGGCGAAATCCAGCGCCCGCTGATCAGCGAATCGGACGAGGAACGCCGCGACCCGACCACACCCTTTGAGCGCAACCTGGTGTTTATCCTCGGCATTGCTGCCCTGGTGTTTGTGCCGATCTTCAAGACCGTGACCCACCTGCCGCCGTATATGGGCATCCTCTTCGGCCTGGGCGTACTCTGGGTGGTCACCGAGGTGATTCACCGTGGCAAGAACGATGAAGATAAGCACCCACTCTCGGTGGTTGGTGTTCTGCGACGCATCGATACCACCAGCGTGCTGTTCTTCCTTGGCATCCTGCTGGCGGTCTCCAGCCTGGCCACTGCGGGCCACCTGACCCAGGTTGCCGTCGCGCTGCGTGAAAGCCTGGGCAATGTCTATGCAATCAATATTGCCATTGGCCTGCTGTCATCGGTGGTCGATAACGTACCGCTGGTAGCCGGCGCCATGAAGATGTACCCACTGGTCACCCCGGAGGCGCTGGCGCTGGCCGGTGCCGACACCGCCTGGCTGAGCAACTTCCAGGTCAACGGCACCTTCTGGGAAATGCTTGCCTACTGCGCAGGGACTGGCGGCAGCTGCCTGATCATCGGTTCGGCGGCCGGCGTTGCGGCGATGGGCATGGAGAAGATCAACTTTATCTGGTACCTGAAGAAGATCAGCCTGCTGGCCTTCCTCGGCTACATTTCAGGGGCCGCGACCTATATCGCGATTGCCACCCTGAGCTGACCGTCAATCAGGCCGTGCGCCCTGCGCACGGCATCACGCCAGGTACATACCCATGGAAGTCAGCAAAACCCGCAGCAGCTTCTACCGCCGCCTGTACGTGGCCTGGCTGATCGACAGCGGCACGGCGACCAACGTACCCGCCTTGATGGACGCCACCGGCATGCCCCGGCGTACCGCCCAGGACACCCTGAGCGCCCTGGCCGAGCTGGATATCGAGTGCACCTTTGCCCAGCAAAGCGGTGAGCGCAATAACGCCGGGCACTACGAGATTCGTGACTGGGGCGCGATCAATCCGCAGTGGATTGCCGCCAACCTGGCGCAGATAAAAGCCGTACTCGGCTACCCCTGAAGCCACGAGGCCACCATGTGCAGTTCCTCCCGCCTGCTGCTGGTCATCCTGTTCCTGTTGGGGCTGTTCGTGCTGTTCGAAACCCTGGGCATCCGCGCGCAGTTCAACCTCGATGCCTTGCAGGCGCTGCTTCTGATGCACCCGGTCGTCGGTCTGCTGCTGTTTACCCTGCTATTTGCCCTGGGCAATCTGATCCAGATCCCCGGCTGGGTATTTCTCGCCGCTGCGGTGCTGGCCCTGGGAAGGGTGTATGGCGGTGTCGTCACTTATATCGCGGCCTGCGTGTCCTGCACCGTCACCTACATCACCATTCGCTATCTGGGCGGAAACGCCCTGCGTGAGCTGAACAACCCGCTGGCGCAACGCCTGCTAAGGGGCCTTGATCGCCACCCGCTGGCCAGCATCATCAGTCTGCGCATGCTGTTTCAGACCGTACCAGCGTTGAACTACGCGCTGGCCTTGTCTGGCGTGCGCTTTCGCACCTACCTGCTCGGCACCCTGCTCGGCCTGCCGCTGCCCATTGCCCTGTACTGCGTGTTCTTCGACTACCTAGCCATGCTGCTCAATATTACCCACTAGAGTCGGCATCCAGCGTTTACCTACAGTCGGCAAGCAACCTGCGCCCAGCTGTGGGAAAATCCCGCGCCCACGCCTTAGATCCGTCTGCCATGTCCTTGCCGCCGAAACGCCCCAGCCGAAAACCTGCCGCACCGCGCACCGCGCCCAGTAAACCTGAGGCCAACAAGGCCGATGCGAGCAAGGGCCTGCTGCACCCACGCAACAAGCACCAGGGGCGCTATGACTTTCCCGCGCTGATCAAGGCCAGCCCCGAGCTGGCAGCCTTCGTGATCATCAACCCCTATGGCAAGGAAAGCATCGACTTCGCCAACCCAGCGGCGGTCAAGGTGTTTAACCGGGCGCTGCTCAAGCAGTTCTATGGCATCAATCATTGGGATATTCCGGCGGATTATCTGTGCCCGCCGATCCCAGGCCGCGCCGATTATCTGCATTACCTGGCTGACCTGCTGGCCGCCAGTAACGGCGGCGAGATCCCCCGAGGCGCCAAAGTGCGTGCGCTGGATATTGGCGTAGGGGCCAACTGCATCTACCCAATGCTGGGCCACCGCGAATACGCCTGGCAGTTTCTCGGTTCGGACATCGCTGCCAACGCCATCGCCTCGGCCAAAACCATCGTGCAGGGCAATCCGGGCTTGAGCGAGGCGATTGAGCTGCGCCAGCAGCGCGACAGCGCGCATATCTTTCAGGGCTTGCTGCATGCCGATGAGCGCTTCGACCTGACCCTGTGTAACCCGCCCTTCCACGCCAGCGCGGAAGAAGCCAGCAGCGGCAACAAGCGCAAATGGCGCAACCTCGGCAAACTCGACCCCAAGCGCAAACTGCCGGTGCTGAACTTCGGCGGTCAGGCGGCAGAGCTGTGGTGCAAGGGCGGTGAAGCGGCGTTTGTCAGCCAGCTGGTCAAGGAAAGCGCCGAAATTGGCCAGCAGGTGCTGTGGTTTAGCAGCCTGATTTCCAAGGCCGGTAACCTGTCGGGCGTGTACAGCGCGTTGAAGAAAGCCGGCGCGCTGCAGGTACAAACCGTGGAGATGGCGCAGGGACAGAAGCAGAGCCGCTTTGTCGCCTGGACCTTTCAGACGCCCGAACAGCAGCAGGCCTGGCGGCAGAATCGCTGGAAGTAATAGCCTACCAAGGCAGCCAGCCGCCCAGGACCAACCACACCCCAGCCAGCCCCATGCTGAACAAGGTTACCGGCACGCCGCTGCGGGCAAAGTCGATAAAACTCAGCGGCACGCCCTGACGCCGCGCGCTTTCGGCGACGATCAGGTTGACCACGCTGCCGATCAGCAGCAGGTTGCCGGCCAGCGTCGACATGATCGCCAGGCCCACCAGCAAGGCCTCACTGGCCTCCGGCATTACGCCCAGCAGCAACATCACATAGGGCACATTGCCAATCAGGTTGCCGGCCAGCAGCGACAGACTCGCCAGCGTGATCACCCCGTGCGGCAACAGGTCCAGGTCGGCCAGATTACCGGCCAGACCGGCGACCTGCGGCAGGCTCATCGCCGCGCCCGTCACCACGAACAGCCCGGCAAACAGCAGCAACAGGTTCCAGTCGACCTTCTGCACATAGTCGCGGCTGTCCACCCGCCGCGACACCATCACCAGCACCGCGATCAACAGGGCGGAAATTTCGCGCGGCATGCTGGTGGAAAACAGCCCGAGCAGCACCAGGCTGGCCAGCAGCGGTTTCAGGTAACTGCGTACGCCGTAGATATGCTGCACCGGGGTTTCTGTCTGCACTGCAGGCTTGGCCGTGCCCCAGCGTTTGCGCCACTGCAGCCAGATCACCGCATAAGTAATGGCCAATGCCGCCAGTGCGGGCGGGCCGGCGATAAAGGTGTAGGACCAGAAATCCAGACCGCCGGCCTGGCCGATCAAAATGTTCTGCGGATTGCCAATCAGGCTCGCGGAGGAGCCGGCATTGCACGACAGCGCCAGGGCCAGGAGAAACGGCCGCGGATCGAGACCACGGGCCAACAGGCTGTGACACAGCAGCGGAGTCAGGGCGAAGGCGACGATGTCATTGACCAGCAGCGCCGACAGCACGCCGCCCAACCCCACCACGCCCAGCAGCAACAGCGTTGGCTGCTCGGCATAGTGGCTGAGCTGCTGGTTAAGCCAGGCATACACGCCGGAGAAGTCGAACTGCGCGCTGATCAGCATCAACGCCAGCAACAGCAACAGCGCGCCGGCATCCAGATGGCTGGCGGCCTCACCGGGTGACTGCGCGCCGCTAACCAGCAGCAATACCGCCGCACAGCCGGCAATCCAGCTGCGATCGACGCGCAGGCCACGAATGCCCCCTGCGGCCATGCCCAGGTAGGTCAGTACAAACAGAAGTGAAACGACCCAAACGGTCATGCGTCAGCCATCCCCTCATACCCGCGCGATTGCGCTGCAGCACTCTAAAGGGCCTGAAGCTGACGGGGAACTGGCCGTAAAGAAAAAAGCCTCTGCCGCGATTTCCAACTTCGCGCAGCGACGACGCGAAAGGTGGCCACCAGGGATGGCAGGCCATAAAAAGCCGGCGCATTGGCCGGCTTGTTTGAGACTCGGCTAGGCGCAGACAGCGCGCCTGACCGCAACAGGCGTATTACTTGAGCAGCTCGAACACCGCAACGTTGCCGCTCTTCTCCAGGCCAGTGACCAGGAAATGCCGACCCTCACGCTCAACATGGGCCAGCCCTTCCGGCGCCAGGTTGCCGGAGCCTGCGCCTTCACCGGCACCCACTACTTGCAGCACCTTGGGTTGCGCCGCGTGGTCCAGATCGATCAGGGCCAGGGCATCCGCACGTTCCAGGGTCGCCACCGCCAGGCGTTTGCCGAAGGCATCAAAACTCACCACACCTTCCGGCTCACTGCCCTTGTTGGGGCTGCGCGCATCTGGGTAAACACCGGCCTGGGCGGCCATATCGTCGAGCTGGCTGCCGGTATCACCGAGCAGCTTGCCGCTCATGGCATCGAACACACTGACCGTGCGACCGCCACCGCTAGGCAAGCCAGCCTTGGTTTTGGCAATTTTCGGGTCGGTATCGCCTTCATCAGCGCTGACCAGGTAACGGCCATCGGCGCTCACCGCCAGGGCATCGGGTTCGCGCAGAGCAAACAGCTCGGCCGCCGGGGCGTACTTGCCGTCATCGACGATGTCCGCGGCATGACGCACGGTGCCCAGGCCAAACACTTTGTCCAGCTTGCCTTGCAGCACATCCACCACAGCAATCGCGTTGTTCTCTTGCAGGCTGACGTAGGCCCGCGCGCCGTCCGGGCTGAAGGTCACGTATTCCGGTTCGATATGCTCCGGGCTGGTGCCGAACGGCACTTTTAACTCTTCGCCGTCGATCACCCGCTCCACCAGACGCTTGTGCTCATCCTGGGTCGCGCCCTCGACACCTTTCAGGTCCGGCAGGGGGATCAGGCTGTGCTTGGCAGCCGCCACGCCGCCACGCAGGTCGATCAGGCTGATCGAACCTTCACCGCTGCGGAAACCCTCACCGTCACGCACATAGCCTTCACCTTCGTTGGCCACCACGATGAAGTCGCCCTTGGGCGAAAACGCCAGGCTGTCAGGCCAGATGCCAATTTCAACGGTATTGAGCAGCTTGCCATCGGCCACCGAACGCAACTCGACGCGACCGTTTTTCAGGCCATCGCTGTTGCGGATGCACACGGCAAACAGGTCTTCGCTGGGGTGGAAAATCGCCGAGGTGATTTCCCCCGTGCCGGCTGCCACCAGGTTATGCCGGGCAATGCGATTGAGCCCCTTGGCCGGGTCCAGCTGCAGCACATCGACCAAGCCTTCGGCGCTGTTGGACACAATCACGCGCATGCTCGAGGCCTGGGCGCTGACAATTTCAGTGCCGGCCGCAAAGCCGCTCTCGTACAGAGCCATGGGTTTAAGCTCAAGGGCAGAAGCCAATGGAGCCAGGGCAAACAGCGCGCACAGTGTAGGGATTCGCAGCACAGCAACTATCCTTATGCAGAGACATGGGGATTGAACAAATCCGCAGCAGTCTTCACCCGTGCGATGACGTTTTAATGAAACATTAATGGCGTTTTATCTGCGCTTGCGCAGTGGTATTACTAGGTCATAAACACATGTAGGCGATATTCCCGGTAGTCACTAAGGGGCTTTGATGAAGTGGAAAAACCTGTTCGTTGGACTCTGCCTATTGCTGGGGCTACCCGCGCAAGCCAGCGAACAGCCAGAACTGAAGATCAGCGTCGGCGACTGGCCGCCTTATCTGTCCAGCGAGTTGCGACACAATGGGGTGATCGCCCACCTGATCAGCGACCTGCTGGCCGATGAAGGCTATCGCGTCACCTTTCAATTTCTGCCCTGGCCACGTGCCTATTCATCAGCCGCGGCGGGCCGCTTTGACGCCAGCGCGGTGTGGATGCACAAAACCGAGCGCGAGGCAGACTTTCTCTTCAGCGCGCCATTGCTCGACGAACAATTCGTGTTTTTTCACCTTAAAAGCCTGCCCTTTGACTGGCAGCGCTTTGATGATCTCACCGGCATGACCCTCGGCGGCGGCCTGGAATACAGTTATGGCCCGCAGTTCGATGCCTTTCTCGCCGAGAACAAGGTGAAGATGGAGCGCGTTTCAAACGACCAGCAGAACTTCGAGAAGCTGCTCAAGGAGCGCGTGGTGCTCTACCCGCAGGAGATGAATGTCGGCTACGCCGCCCTGCGCAGCCACTTCAGCGCGGAAGATCAGGCCAAGATCACCCATCACCCCAAACCACTGCTGGTCAACCTCAGCTACCTGATGCTGCCGAAAAGCCTGGAAGGCAGCCCAGCGCTGCTTGAGCGCTTCAATAAGCGCCTGCAGCTTTACCGTGACAGCGGCCGTTACCAGCGTTATTTCGATGATCTACAGCAAGGCAAGTACCAGCTGGAGCCGTCAGCATCACCCACAAACGAGTAAAAACCGGTCTTTTATGCACAACTGACTAGAGTGTTTTAGAGGATCACATGCACAGCCAGAATAAGAAGAAAGGGACGAGCAGGCCCTGCAGTCGCCTGCAATCATGGCAAGGAGCTTATCGATGACCTCTCGACAGCTGCTGCGTGGCCTGGTGATCAGCGGCCTGCTGATAGCGGGTTTTGCCAGCGCAGCGGAGCCAGGCCTGAGCACGGATGAAGTGCGGATCGGTATGGTCAATGCGCAGAGCGGCCCGGCGGCAGCCCTAGGTTTGGGCATGTTTAATGGCGCTCAGGCCTACTTCAAACGCGTCAACGCCGAAGGCGGGGTGCATGGCCGGCGTATCAACCTGCTTAGCCGAGACGATGGCTACGAGCCCAGCCAGACCGCCGCGCACACCCGCAGCCTGCTGAAAAACCAGCAGGTTTTTGCCCTGCTCGGCTATGTCGGCACACCCACCTCACGCGCCGCCGTGCCGCTGGCGCTGCGCGCGCAAGTGCCTTACCTGTTCCCCTTTACCGGCGCCGAGTTTCTGCGTACACCGGCCAAACCCGGGGTATTCAATATTCGCGCGTCCTACATAGAGGAAACCGAGCAACTGGTCGAGCGCATGACCCAGGACCTCAAGCTGAGCAAAATCGCCATCCTGATGCAGGACGACTCCTTTGGTGAGTCGGTTAAGGGCGGCCTCAACGGCGCGCTGGTCAAGCGCGAGCTGAATATCCATGCGCAGGCGCGCATCCAGCGCAATTCGCTGGACGTGAGCGCGGCCATCAAGGCCCTGCAGCGCACCCAGCCGGAAGCGGTGTTCTTTGTCGGCACTTACAGGCAACTGGCGGCCGCGATCAAGCAGGCGAAAGCGCTGGGCTTCAATACACGCTTTGTCAGCGTGTCGTTTATCGGCACCGAGGGGTTTATCCGCGAGATCGGCAGTGACGGCGATGGGGTGTATATATCCCAGGTAGTGCCCTCACCTGACGACAGCTCGCTGGCGCTGGTGCGTGCCTATCAGGCCGATATGCAACCCGGCGATTTTGACCATGCCTCGCTGGAGGGCTATATCGGCGCGGCGGTGTTTACTCAGGCATTGCGCAAAGCCGGTTCCGAGCCTACACGCGAGACGTTTCTCGATGCGCTGGAACACCTCGAAACGGACCTGGGCGGGTTCAAGGTGGCATTCTCACGCCGCCAGCATCAGGGCTCCAACGCGGTCTTCCTGACCCGTATCGAAAATGGTCAGGCCATACCCGTTAAGACCATGCGCTAACGCCCAGCCAGCTGTACCTGCAACAGATCGGCCACCGGCAGCGCCACACCGAGGCGGCTGAGGTTCCAGTAATGCCCTTCCAGCGTGCGATTGACCAGCAAGGTGGCCGGTGCCGGTTGCAGGCTGCCCAACGCACCCAGCACATCGGGCAACAGCCGTTGCACCTGCTCATGCAACGGCGTGGCGGCAAAGTCCCAGTGCACACCAGGTTGCAACAGCGGCCCGAGCAAACCATGCAGCTGGCGGTACAAGCCATAGGGCGTGGTGGATTGCGGCTGGCGTGTTCCCAGCGCTTGGAAGGCCTTTTCCAGCTGTTCGCCGTCGCGAGCCTGCAGCGCCTTGTAGGTTTGCACATAGGCCGCCAGCAAGGGCGCGGACAGTGCCTGCACACAGCCGAAGTCATACACCACCAGCTCACCGGCGGCGGTGTAGGCGAAATTACCCGGATGCGGATCGGCATGCAGCAGGCCCAGCTCAAAGGCTTGAGCACTCAACCAACGCACCAGCGTCAGGGCCAGGCGCTCGCGCACGTCGGCACTGGCCTGGCTGACTTCGGCAAACGGCAAGCCCGCTTCCTCGCTGAGCGCCAGCACACCGGGGCGGCACAGGTCTTCCTGCGGCTGCGGCAGACGCAAGCCAGGCCAATCGGCGAAATGCGCGCGAAAGTCCTGCAAGCGGCGCATCTCGGCCGGGTAATCCAGCTCGGCCTCAATCACGGCTGCCAGCTCTTGATACAGCCCTTCCAGCTGCGCGGCCGGCGCGCGGAACAGACGCCCTAGCGGCAATAAGCGGCGCAGCTGACGCAGATCCGCCTGGCAGATCTCGGCAATGCCTGGGTATTGCACCTTGAGCACCAGCGCCCGACCATCCGCCGCTATAGCGCGATGCACCTGACCGAGGGACGCAGCGGCAAAGGGTTGTTCGTCGATCTGCTGAAAGAACTGCCCGAGGTCCGCGCCGTACACCTGCTGCAGGTGCCCGCGAAGTGCGCTGAAGGGCAAGGCCGGTACGCGGTTCTGCAGCGAGGCCAGCGCCTTGGCCACCGGCTCAGGCAACACACCCTGCCACTGCGAAGCCATTTGCCCCAGCTTCAGCACCGGGCCTTTCATTTCGCCCAGCACATCCGTGAGCAGATCGCCAACCGGCTGCCAGTCAATCCCGCTGCGCCCAGGACGCAGACTCTGCCCCAGCACGCTGCCGCCGATGCGCGTGGCCGTACCGGCCAAGGTCAGAAAGCGCCCAAGTGCAGAGGCAGACGGTGGAGCGGCGGGAGGCTTGGCCATGCAGCAATACTCATCAAGGCGAAGCTCGATCATGCGCCTGCCCTTGACAGGCTCCAAGCATTAACCGACTCAGGGCTGAGAGCGTGCCAGAAAATCCCGCACCTGCTGCCGATACGTCACCGACTCGCGCTGACGCTCAATTTCATCCCAGATACGCGCGGCATACGCGGGGTTATCCGCCACATAGGCGTTGGACAACATCAGGTAGTAGGCCTTCTCTTCCAGCGGCAGTTTGACCTTCTCCAGCAGCGCTTCCAGCTCAGGATTGCTCTGCAGCACAAAGTCGCCACGCAGGCTCTGTAGCGCCGCCGCTTCGATGCGTTTAAGGCTGAGCATCTGCAACAGCGCCAGGGGATCACGGCTGGTTTCATCCACCTCGGCGCCCTGAGCGCGAATAAAATCGGCAACCGAAAAGCCGCTCAAAGCTCCCACCCGCCCATGCAGTTGGCGAAACTCTTCACCGTTCCAGCTCACCGGACTGTCTTTGCGTCGGTACAGGGCATAGATCGAGGTGTGCAGTCGCTTGCGTTCATCCAGCCGGCCATCGGCATCCTGTGGGTAGCGACCGAGAAGCAAACGTTCCTCCTTATAGCTGGAGGCAAAAGCGCCGTCATAAGTACCTTGAGCAAGCCCGGACAGGCAGCGTTTCCAGGGTACGGCAACAAAGCTGAACTGCACTGGCAAGGCATCGGCAACCAGGCGCAGCAGCTGCAGATTGAGCCCGCGGCCGTCGGCCATCACCCAGGGGTAAGAGTTCTGGTCTTCATAACAGAGGGTCAAGGCCTCGGCCGAACGTGGGGCCGCGTGGGCATCAAAAACCAGGCAACAGCAGCACAGCAGGCAGATCAACAGCTTGGCCAAGTGCAATGCTCCGAGACAGTGGAAAGCGTCGCTTCCTGATAGTGGGTGCGGCTTCCTGCACGCTGTTTTTCAGTATAGGTAGGCATAGCCCAAGCAACGCTGGCGCAGATCAATTGTCTCGAACACTCACCGCAAAGCGCTTATCCAGGCCGCTGTAGCCCATGCCGACGCCCTTGTGCACTTTCAGCTGCACTGGGATGCGCTCCTTGAGTGCCTCGACGTGGCTGATCACGCCAATCATCTTGCCGCTGGCGTTGAGGTTATCCAGGGCATCCAGCGCCACCTCCAGGGTTTCGCCGTCCAGGGTGCCGAAGCCTTCATCAAGAAACAGCGAGTCGATGCTGGTCTTGTGGCTGACCAGATCGGACAGCGCCAAAGCCAGCGCCAGGCTGACCAGAAAACTCTCGCCGCCGGACAAGGTCTTGGTGTCGCGCGCCGCATCAGCCTGCCAGGTATCGATCACCTCCAGCTCCAGCTCGCCACTGCTGCGCCGCGCCAATTGGTAGCGGCCGTGCAGGCGTTCGAGCTGCTGGTTGGCCAGGTAGACCAGATGATCCAGAGTCAGGCCCTGGGCGAACTTGCGGTATTTGGCGCCATCGGCCGAGCCGATCAGGCTGTTTAGTTGCTGCCACAGGTCGTATTCGCCCTGCTTGGCTTGGATCGCGGCAAACAGGCTTTGCTGGCCTTGCCTTCGGGCGTCGTCACCTTGCAGCTGAGCGCGGATTTCGCCCTGGCGTTCACTTAAAGCTTTTAGCTGGGTACTGAGTGCGAGCAGCTGTTCATCCAACTGCGCCAGGCTGAAGGCGGTCGCCGGACTGGCCTGCAGAGCTTCAAGCTGCTGGACGGCGGCATTGGCCAAAGCCTGGGCATCGCTTAGGGCTTTATCCAAGCGCTGACGCAATTGCTGCAAGGCGCTGCGCTGGGCCTCATCGAGCAGGGCAGCCAGATAACCCGCCTCATCGCTAAAAGGACTGGCGCTTAGCGCGGCTATCCATTGTTGCTCGGCCAGTTGCAGACGCGCCTGCTCATCCTGCAAGCGGCTGGCCAGGGCTTGGCGGCTACCGGCCAGTTGCTGCTGGCGACGCTGCGCCTCTTCCAGCTGAGCCTGCGCGTGCTGCAACGCCGCCTGAGCATCGGCGGGCTTGGTCAGGGCCGTTTGATCGGCCAAATCCTGCGCAGCCCAGCGTTGTTGCCAAAGCTCCGCCTGCTGAATTGCACTCTGCAGGCCAGGCTCCAGTTCGCTGAGCTGGCGCTGTAAATCCAGACTTTGCTGCTGATTGTGCTGCCAACGCTGCCACTCTGCTTGGCGCTCGACCAGCCAGGTGCTGGCGTCGTCCGGCAGCTGATAGCCGAAGCCGGCCAGGGCCTGGCTCAGCCCTTCACTACGCTCACACGCAACGTCCTGCAGCTGCTGCAGGCGTAACTGACCTTGCTGCACCTGCTCCTGACGCTGCTGCAGTTGCAGACGATTAAGCGCCTGCTGCTGTTCCAGATCACCGCACTGCTGTTGCAGAACCAAGCGCGCCTGCTGGCACTGCTCAAGGGTGGAATTAAGCTGTTGCAGTTGATCAAGTTGCTGCTGCAACTGCTGCAGTTCAGTGTGTTGGTGCGCCTGCTGTACAGCCAAGGCGGTGGCATCGGCCAGCGGGTTTTCCAGCTGCGCACTCAACACCTGCCAGCGTTGGCCCTGCTCGGCCTGGGTCTGTTGGCCACGCCCAAACTGCTGCTGTTGCTGCTCCAGGCGCGCAGCGAGTTTTTCCAGCTCGCCGGCCAGTTGCCGACCCTGTTCAGTCAGGGCTTCCAGCTCAGTGCGCTTGCTATTGAGCAGCGCCTTGGTCGCCGAGACATCCAGGGCCTGGTAGACACTGATTGCCGGATGCGACGCGGAACCGCACAGCGGGCAAGCCTCGCCGGGTTGCAGCTGGGCGCGATGGGCTTCCAGGGCCTGGATGCGTTGCTCCTGCTCCAGCAACTTTTCCTGAGCCTGCACCTGCTGCTGCAGGTCCTTGTAGCTCAGGCGCAGCTGCGCCACTTCAGCGTTCTTGGTTTGATGCTGCTCACCCAATAGCGTTATGGCGCTGGCTAGCTGTGCTTGCTCGGCCACCAGGCGCTGCTGGGCCACCGCCAGTTCGCCCAACTGGGTCAACACACCGCCCTGGATATGCAACTGCTGCCAGCGCTCACGCAGGGCCGCGTCACTGCGCCCAACCAGAAGCTCATCGCGCTGCTGCTGCGCGGCGCTTTCCTGCTCACGCGCCTGCTGCAGGCGATGCTGCTCGGCACCCAGTTGCTCAGTCTGCTGGCTCAATTGCGCCTGCAACGCGGCGATAGCTTCTTGCAGCTGATGTTGACTGAGTTGCAGCTGGGCGATTTCTTCAGCCAGCTGCTGACGCGCCTTGAGCTGCTCGCCCCAGCTACCCAGTTGCTCACCCAGCCGCCCATGCTGTGGCTGTGCAGCCAGTTGTTGCTGCACCTGCCGCAGACGGTCGGCCAGTTGCTGGCGCTGCACCTGACAGTCGGCGAGCAGCGCGGCGCTAAGTTCACGGGCCTGCCAGGTCTGTTCAGCAATGCTTTGCTCAACCTGGCGCTGTTCGGCGCCGTTGTGCTGAAGGCTTTGCTCGGTCAGCGCCAGGCTGTGGCGGGCCTGCTGCCAGTCATGGTGCTGCGGCTGCAAACGCAGGGCCGGCTCGCTGGCGGCCAGTTGCGCCAGCTGCGGCTGGGCTTGCTGTAAGGCATCCTGGGCCGCCTGTTCGGCCTGCTGGCTGGCGTGCAGCTGGGCCTGAGTCTTGCTCAGTTCCTCGCACCAGCGGCGCTGGCGCTGCAACTCGGCCTGCTGGGTACCGAGGGCGGCCTCATCAATAGCCAGCTGTTCGGCCTGGGCCTGCAGTTCAGCACGTTGTTCTTCACTGAGCAGCTCGACCCCTTCGGCCTTGGCCCGTAGCTGATCGAGGGTGGCTTTCGCCTCACGGGTTTGCTCAAACACCCGCTGGGAAATCTGCCCGTAGATATCGGTACCGGTCAGCTCTTCCAGCAGCTCGGCGCGCTGGTTGGCGTTGGCTTCAAGAAAGGCGGCAAACCCACCCTGGGCCAGCAGCATGGATTTGGTAAAGCGCTCGAAATCCAGACCGGTGAGACGTTCGGTTTCGCGCAGCTTCTCGTTGATCTTGTCGGTAAGGATCTGCCCATCGGCAGCGGCCAACTCGACCTTGGGCGCCTGCAGCGCACCGTCGGCCTTGTCGCGGGCGCGGCGCTGGCTCCAGAAGGCGCGGAAGGCCACGCCCTTGACCTCGAATTCGACCTCGGCCAGGCAGTCGGCGGTGTGCCGGCTCATCAGCTCATTGGCACTGGCCGACACCGTGCTCATCCGCGGTGTGCGGTGGTACAGCGCCAGGCAGATGGCGTCGAGCAACGTAGTCTTGCCCGCTCCGGTCGGCCCGGTGATGGCGAACAGGCCGTTGTCCTTGAAAGGCTCGGCGGTGAAGTCGATCTTCCATTCGCCTTTTAGCGAATTAAGATTTTTCAGGCGCAGGCTAAGGATCTTCATGCCTCACCCTCGCGCAGCTCACTGACCACCTGCTGATAAAGCCCCAGTAGACGCGCCTGCTCGCCTTCATCAAAACTTTCACTGCTCAGCCGTTGAGCAAACACGTCTTCCACGCTCAGTTCATCCAGGGTTTCCCTGGCCTGGCCCTGCAGGCCGGCCACTGTATTGCCGCGCTCGCGGCGAATGCGCAGCACCTCCACCGGCAGCCCCTCACACAGCGCGGCGATACGCAGCTGCAAGTCGCTCAGGTAATCGTCGCTACCGACCAGCACCTCCAGCCAGACCGGCTGCTCGGCACTGCCCTGCTCTGCTGCCTGTTTAATCTGCCCTTCCAGCTCTTTAAGCGAACCGCGCAGCGATAGCAGCGGCTGAAAACGCGGTACCGGCAGCGCGCTGATCTGGCGTAAGCCGCTGCCATCCAACTCCACTAACAGCACTTCTTTCTGCTGTTTGGCTTCATCGAAGCTCAGGGCAATGGGCGAGCCGCAGTAGCGGATATGCTCCAGGCCGCCGACCTTCTGCGGCCGATGAATATGCCCCAGGGCGATATAGGCCGCCGGCGGAAAGGCGCTGGTGGGAAAGGCCTCCAGGCTGCCGACATAAATCTCACGCACCGAATCACTGGCGCTGGCACCGACCGTAGTGAGATGGCCGGTGGCGATAATCGGCACCTCGCCGCCCAGTTCGGCGCACTTGGCCTCGGCCAGGGCATAGAGGTCCTGATAGTGCTGGGCGATCGCCTGCTGCAGCGACTGCTGCTTGTCCTGCGCACTCTGACCGGCCTGGCTGAGCAGCACATCGCGCGGGCGGATAAAAGGAATACCGCAGAGAATTGCAGCGGGCGAGCCGTCACGTTGGTGCAGCACCAGCAGTTGCTCGTCGAGGTTTTCGCTAACCCCCGGAATCACCCGTGTACCCAGTTGCGCCAGCAGCGTCTTGCTCTCGCCCAGCATGGCCACCGAATCATGGTTGCCGCCGAGCACCACCAGCTCGCAGCCGCTGGCACGCAGCTCGACGATAAAACGGTTGTACAGTTCGCGGGCATAGCTGGGCGGCGCGCCGGTGTCGAAGATATCGCCGGCAATCAGCACGGCATCCACCTCCTGCTCGCGTACCTGCTCGATCAACCAGGCGCAGAAGGCCTGATGCTCGGCCTGGCGGGTCTTGCCCATAAAGTGCTGACCGAGGTGCCAGTCGGAGGTGTGCAGGATGCGCATGCTCAGAACACCCAATCCTTGACCACCATATGGGTCTTCACTTTCTGCATGCCGGGGAAATTTTCGATCTCGCCGCGAATCTCGCTCAAGCGCTGCATCGACGCCGCTTCGATGACCACCAGCATATCGGTCTCGCCGCTGATGCCGCTGCAGCGGCGCACCTCGGGGAATACGCGCATCAGTTCGACATAGTGCTCGCAGCGCCCGCCCTGATAGAACAGCTCCAGATAGGCCTTGATCGCGGCCTCGCCAGGCAGCCTCACCTGGGCCTGGTAACCACTGATTACACCCGTCTGTTCCAGCTGACGAATCCGCTCGCTGACCGCCGAGCGCGACAGATTGACCTCGCGAGCGATCTGGCTGACGGGTAAGCGCGCATCGGCACGCAACAGGGTGAGTATCTGCTGATCGAACTTGTCCACGGCGACTCTCAGGCAAAAAGCAATTCGACGGCCAATTCCGTCACTTTGCCGGGTAACGGCGACGCTTCTACGGCGGTGTTTTACAGGGCTGCGCCCTACCATAGCCGGCAAAACGCCAGAGCATACAACATGAGTCGTCTGAACCAGGAATTGGGCCTGCTGCAAGGCATTGGCCTGCTGAGTACCTCGCTGCTGGGCACCGGCATCTTCGTCATCCCGGCGCTGGCCGCCACCGCTGCCGGCGAGGCATCTCTATGGGCCTGGATGCTGCTGATCGCCCTGGTACTGCCGGTGGCTTTTACCTTTGCTCAACTGGGTCGCCGCTTTCCCCATGCCGGCGGCGCGCCGCATCTGATTGGCCGCGCCTTTGGTGCGCGCATGGAGCGCCTGAGCGCATTGCTGTTTCTTGCCGTGCTGCCGGTGGGTTTACCGGCGGCGCTGAATATCGCCAGCGGCTTCTGGCAGACGCTGTTCGATCTCAGTCGTGGCCAGGCGCTGGCGATTCAACTGGCGACCCTGGCCGCCATGTTGCTGCTCGGCCAGCGCCCGGCCAAGGCCAGCGGGATGATTCAGGGCGTGATTGCCGTGGCGATTATCGCCACCATTGCGCTGATCTGGTGGGTCGGTGAGCTGCCCGTCAGCAGCCAGCCGCTGCTGCCTGAGATCAGTGGTTCCTGGCATCTGCTGCCGGCAGCGCTGGGGGTGATGTTCTGGTGTTTTGTCGGCATCGAGGCCTTTACCCATATGGGCGAAGAATTCAAAAACCCTGAACGCGACTTCCCGTTGGCCTTGCTATTTGGCGTGCTGCTGGCGGGCCTGGTGTACTGGGCCTGTTCGGTCGCCGTGCTAAGCCTGCATAGCTACGGCGATGTGCAGACCGATGCCGCATCCTTGCCGCGCATGCTCGACCTGCTGCTGGGCGACCATGCACGCTGGATCGCCGCGACGGTAGGCTACCTGGCCTGTTTTGCCTCGATGAACGTCTATATGCAGGGCTTTGCCCGATTGATCTGGAGCCTGGCCGAAGAGGGCAAACTACCCGCCACGCTGGCCCAGCGTAACCGTCATGGTGTGCCGGCCCGCGCGCTGTTGCTGGTGATTCTGAGCTGCGCCCTGTGCGCTAGCCTGGCTCAGTTGCTCGACCTGACCGTGGATGACCTGATCCGCTACGCCAATGGCAACTTCGTGGTGATCTACCTGCTCAGCATGGCCGCCGGCGTGGTGCTGCTGCGCGGTATCTGGCGAGTTCTGGCGGGTTTTAGCGCACTGCTGTGCGGCCTGGTGCTGCTGGTGCTGGGAGTCGATGCCATGTATGCACTGGGCTTACTGCTGGTGCTCGGGTTAGTGGATCGCTGGCGTGAGCAGCGCAGCATGCGCCTGGCTGGCGTAAGCAACTGATCAGAACACACTCGACATTTAGCTTGGTCAGTCATTGCGGCTATTCTGAGCCCAGCTAACGACAAGGACTGACCATGCGCCGCATTCTTCATGACCTGAAAATCCTGATCCTTACCAACCTGTGGATCGTGCCGGTAATTGCTGGGTTGGTCGGCGCACTGTTCTATTTCGCCGCACCGCCGCCACCGATGCATGCACGCATGGCCACCGGCGCCGTGGGCGGTGGCTACCATGCGTTTGGCGAGCGTCTGCAGGCTGAACTTGAGCTGCAGGGCTTTAGCTTGGAGCTGGTTGAAAGCGCGGGCTCTGAGGATAACCTTGGCAAACTCGGCAACGGTGAAGTGGAGCTGGCACTGGTACAGAGCGGCCAGGAGCTGACTCTAAGCGACGAGGCACGTGGCAAGCTCAATGGCCTGGGCGTGATGTACCGCGAGCCGTTGTGGCTGTTTCTCGGCGACAAGGTCAAATTCGAACGCCTGAGCGATTTGATGAACCTGCGCCTGGCGGTCGGCTCTCATGGCAGTGGCACCCAAGCAGTGACTGCAGCATTGTTCGACGCCAATCGGATCGAGCCGTCGCAGTACCCCAAGCGCTGGCAGCAACTGGGCGGCAGCCGCGCCGCCGATGCGCTGATAGCCGGCAAACTGGATGCCGCTTTTTTTGTCGGCCCGGCGGAAAACGCGCTGATTCAGCGCTTGGCAGCCGAGCCCAAGGTGCGCCTGGTCAGCCTGCGTCGTACTGAGGCCTACCTGGCCCGCCTGCCCTACCTGAGCCGCCTGCAAGTCGGCGAAGGCATGCTTGATATGCAGCACAATACCCCGGACCAAGACATCGTCACCCTTGGCCCAGTCGCCACCCTGGTGGCCGGCGAAGAGTTTCATCCTTCGCTAACCCCACTGATCCTCGAAGCGGCGAAAACCGTGCTGAAGAATGGCAGCCTGCTCGACCCGGCCGGCAGCTATCCGGCCAAGCCGCCGCTGTCACTCAACACCCTGAGCGAAGCCGAGTACTACTACGACAAAGGCCTGCCCATCCTGCAGCGCTACTTGCCGTTCCGCATTGCCTCTCTGGCTGACCGCTATATCATCCTGGCTATTCCACTGTTGGTGCTGCTGTTCCCGCTGTTCAAGGCCATCGGCCCGATCTACCAGTGGCGCATCCGCGCGCGCATCTACCGTTGGTACAAACACCTGCGCGAGATCGACCAGCAGCTTTACAAGGGCAAACTGCCCAGCGACCTGGATGCCGAGATCCTTCGCCTGGAGCGCCTGGAGGATGAGCTGGCGCGAATTGAAGTACCGCTGTCCTATTCCAGCGAGCTGTACCAGCTGCATATGCACCTGCGCTATATGATCGAACGCCTGAATGCGCTGAAGCAGCGCCAGTTGCTGACCAGCTAAACCCGCGGTACAAGTCGCAGCCCAGATTTATTGCAGACAAAGAAAACCCCGCCAGAGCTTAGCCCTGGCGGGGTTTTGCATTTCAGCCGATCACTTGATCCAGTGTTTGCCCCAGTGAGTGATGTCGTAGCTCTGCGCACTACGCGCCACACTCTTCTCGGCCGTGGCAGCCTCGATCTGGTCATCCACCACCTTGGTGGAGAACGACAACCAGCTGGTCACAAAGGCCATCGCGTCGCCATTGATCTCCAGAGCACGCTGGGCGATGTTGTTCAGGTCATCGCAACTGGCGTGGTAGCAAGGGTCAAGCGCGATCCCCGCAGTGCCGCCATAAAGGTTGGCCTGCTCTGGCGTCTTCAGCACCTCAGCCCCGGTGAACAAACCACCGAAGGCGATGCCGTCGAGGAAGAACTGCGCGTAATCCGAACGGAAGGTGATCTCATCGCCTTCAGAAGGCAGACCGCGCAGTTTGTAATACTCCTCGAACAGCTTCTCGATGGCTGCCGAACCAGGTGGACCTTGCAGGCCGAACGCAGAACCGTCGCCGTCATAGATGAAGTAGGCGAAGTTTGGCGAAGCGATCATGTCGAAGTTCAAGTACGCCTTGATCTTGCTCTTCTGCTCGGCCGGCAGCTGGCTGACATAGTAAGTCGAGCCGACCAACCCTGACTCCTCAGCCCCCCACCAGGCGAAGCGCAGCTTGTTCTTCGGCCGCACTTTCTGCAGCTGCAACGCCAGCTCCAGCAACGCGGCACTGCCTGATGCGTTGTCGTTGATGCCCGCGCCTTCATACACAGAGTCGAGGTGAGCCCCAGCCATCACCACATTGTTGGCATTGCCATGGCGACTCTCGGCTATCAGGTTGAAGGTTTGCGTGCGCTCGCGCACCACGTCAGCCAGCATGCGCACCTGGGTATCTGGGCTCTGCGCCAGGCCAGCGCCGACATCGTAGGTGGCGAAGAACACCGGGACACCGCCGGCATAGCTGTCGCCCAGAGTAGCGTTGAGCAGGCCCTTGCGGTCCTCGGTGTCGCCCTGGTTGAAGATGATCACCCCTGAGGCACCGGCAGCAGCGGCGTTCTCCGCTTTCAGCTGGAAGTTACAGGTGCCGCGCTGCAGCAAAGCGATGGAACCGGAGGGGAAGTCGACAAAGTCTTCCGCCTCACAACCACTGCTGGACAGGTTGCCTGCGCCCAACGCGATATCCACAGCCGCCACTGGCGCACTGACGTCACCGTCTTCGGTTTGCGACAGGTAGGTGAAATCCACATCCCACTCAAACACCGCCGGCGTCGGCGCCAGGGCCTGCAGCTCGCCGGGCCCTTGCGGGTAATAGGCGGTGAAGGGGAATGGCTGAACCTCTACACGATAGCCGGCACTTTCCAGAGTGGACTTCACGTAGTCGATCGAGCGCTGGTAACCCGGCAACCCTGCTGCCCGATTGCCGCCATTGGCGTGGGCAATGTCCTTGAACATCTGCAAGTGAGTGGAGGTGTTGCTCGCCTGCATACAACGCGGCAACCCCAATGTAGTGCTGTTGAGCAGGCCAAAACGACATTCCAGAGGTCCCAAGCGGGTCGGGCTCCAAAACGCATTAAACAGTTGGCTACTACTTTTGTTCGATTCTGCGAGCACCTCGCCCGAGATCGCCGCCAGTAGACTTCCCACTATTAAGCCGCTTTTCACAATCTTGTTATGCATGCTGCCTCCAATCCATATATGGAGCTTTTAGGTGCGGCAGCGCTTGTGACACCGCCGCGATACGTCCCTTTACTGCGTCGTGTGGACGCTACATAACCTAGACGTGGATATTCATCTGCGCGAACCGATATCTACAATTTTCTTGAAAATAAGAACTTATCGACGAATATGGGAGCAATTGGCCAGCATCGAACGTTTTACCAATCTGAAAGCAATAATGAGCGCTAGGACGCGAACGATCCAGGACGCGCCGCTGACGGATGGAGAGAAACCTGTACTCAGGTAAACTCTGCGCACATTTTCTAGATCAGCTCCGCGTTGGCCTCGCCAACGCCCAAGGAGCCATCCCCCCTGCGACTGAATTGAAGACCTAGCCCCATGCCGATCCGCCATTGCATCGTCCACCTGATCGACAAGAAGCCCGATGGCACACCCGCCGTGTTGCACGCCCGGGACACCGAGCTGGCCGCCTCGCAAGCCATCGAGAACATGCTCGCCGACCTCAACGAAAGCTATAACGCCAAGCAGGGCAAGGCCTGGGGGTTTTTCCATGAGGAATCCGGGGCGTACCCGTTTAGCGGCTGGCTCAAGCGTTACCTGGACGATGAGCAGGACTTCACCGCCTTTAGCCGCCAGGCGGTCGAGCAGCTGCAGAAGCTGATGGAAGAATCCAACCTCTCCACCGGCGGCCATGTGCTGTTCGCCCATTATCAGCAGGGCATGACCGATTATCTGTCGATCGCCCTGCTGCACCACAGTGAAGGCGTGGCGGTGAACGAGGCGCTGGACGTGACCGCCGCCAAGCACCTGGACCTGAGCCAGCTGCACCTGGCGGCGCGCATCAACATCTCCGAGTGGCGCAACAACGCCAACTCCAAGCAGTACATCTCCTTTATCAAGGGCAAGAACGGCAAGAAGGTCTCGGAATACTTCCGCGACTTTATCGGCTGCCAGGAAGGCGTCGACGGCCCGGGCGAAACACGCACCCTGCTGAAAGCCTTCAGTGACTTCGTGGAAAGTGAAGACCTGCCGGAAGAACAAGCCCGCGAGAAGACCAAGACCTTGGTCAGCTATGCGGCGAACCAGGCCAAACAAGGCGAGCCCATCACCCTCGATGAGCTATCCGGACTGATCGACGAAGAACGGCCCAAGGCCTTCTTTGACCATATCCGCAACAAGGATTACGGCATGGCCCCGGAATTTCCGGCGGACAAACGCACCCTCAGCCAGTTCCAGCGTTTTACCGGGCGCGCCGAAGGCCTGTCGATCAGCTTTGAAGCTCACCTGCTCGGCTCGAAGATCGAGTACGACGAAAGCACTGACACCCTGGTAATCCGCAATTTGCCGACGCAGCTGACTGATCAGCTTAAGCGCCGCAAAAACTAAGCATGAGCCGCCTGCCGGATAGCCTGCTGGATGCTTGCCGCTGTAATCCGGCAGCGCCCTTTGCTCAGGACCCGGCGCGCGATTTCGGCCTGGATAAGCAAACGGCCAAACTAGCTCTGGCAGAACTGCGCCCCTGGCTCAACCAGCAACAGCGCATGCTCTGGGCCAATAGGCGCAACGCCCTGCTGCTGATCCTGCAAGGCACCGATTGCTCCGGCAAGGATGGCGTGATTCGCCGGGTGATCAGCAGCTTCGATCCACAGGGTCTGCGCATCCACAGCTTTCAGAAACCCGATGCCTGCGAACAGCGCCATGACTTTCTCTGGCGCTACCAGCGACGTTTGCCAGGGCTGGGCCTGCTCGGGGTATTCAACCGCAGTTACTACGAAGGGCTGATCAGCGATCCGCTGGATGGCCTGTGCAGTGCCGCCGAACTCCCCGCTCGCCAGCAGGCGATTCATACCTTCGAGGCGCAGCTGCTCAGCCATTCGATTCAACCGCTGAAATGCTTTTTGCAGCTATCCCGAGATGAACAAAAGCACCGCCTGCAAGAGCGCCTGGAAAAACCTCATAAACGCTGGAAGCTGCACAGCAGCGACCTGCAGTCCTACCGCGAATTTGACCTGCGCCAACAGCGCTGGGCCGAACAACTAAGCGCCAGCCACAGCGATGCTGCGCCTTGGTATGTGATTCCGGCGGATCATCGCTGGCTGCGCGATTGGTTAGTGGCCAGTCTGCTGGCCCGCGAACTGGAACGGCTAAAACTGGACTGGCCGGATACCCCGCCGCCGTTCAGTCTGGAAGACTTGCAGCGCTGTTAGCCCACGATTCACCAGCCCCTCAACCCAACAAGGCAAAGGAACGCCCATGAAGAAAGTCATTCTGCTGCTAAGCGCCCTGGCACTGTTCCAGCACTAGGACACGCTGCAGCGCTGGTTTCAACCGCCGCTGGCTGATCGACCAGGCGAAGTGGTGTTGTATGCCACGCAATGGTGCGGCTATTGCGCGAAAACCCGTGAGCAACTGGCGCAGGACCAGATTGCCTACCGGGAAATCGATATCGAGAAAGACCCAGCCGGCCAGGCGACCTTCAAAGCCCTGGGTGGGCGCGGCGTGCCCTTGCTGGATATCAAGGGCACGCTGATTCACGGTTACGATCCGCAGGCGATGCGCGCCGCCTACTGAGAAGCCAGCGCGCAATAGACCGTAAGCAGGCGCTTACAACGCCTTGATGGCAAAACCGAGGCGCGGGAAATGCACATGCACGGTACCGGCACGATCATCCTCGCGGCGCAGGATCAGTTCTTCAGCGCCAGCGAACACGAGCTCACCCTCTACCGGGTCAACACCGTAATCGGTGGCGGCAATCTGCACCCGCTGACCGGCCGTGAAGCCGTTGGGCTCGACGAACTGCTCGTCCGGCAGAGCCGCCGGCGTCGCCGCACGGGCGATGGCAATAGCGTCTTCTGCACTCAGCGCACTGGATGCACCGTGACCGAAGCCCAGCACGCGGCCGAGCCAGGCGCTGACATGCGGATAGGCATCGACCAGCGGCGCGGTCACTGGGGTACCTTTGAGGAACCACAGACAATGGGCCAGGGAGAAGTCCGCAATCGACGGCTCACCAAACAGGAAGTCGCCCGCCTCGCGCGCCAGTTGCTGCTCTACCCGCCCCATCAGCGACGGCCAGTTGTGCTTGGCCACCTCGACCGGTACACGCGTTGCGCTACCGCCACTGAACAGTCCGGCACGGTCGGCGACAAAGGCCTTGACCGCCTCAGGCGGCAGCTTGCCGAAACGCACCGCGACCGACTCTGGCTGAAACACCAGGCTCACCGCATGCTGAAAAATCTGCGAATCGACCCACTGAGCAAAGCTCGCTGCGACGAACTCCTGCCCCTCCGGAAACAGCGACGGGGTCGCCTTCTCCGCGTCCAGGCGACGGGCAATCAGCGCGGTATCACAGTAGATATCGGCACCCACCTGCAGCACCGGAGTCTTGCGGTAGCCACCGGTCAGCGCCACTAGATCGGGCTTGGGCATGATTCGCGGAATATCCACCGAGCGCCAGGACAGCTGCTTGAAACCCAGCATCAGGCGCGCCTTCTCGGCAAACGGTGAGGCATCGTAATGGTGCAGGATCAACTCGTGCATGACAGGCTCCGCAAGGGGTCAGATAAACCAGCAGCTTACCCGCGCAAGCCGTGGCGGCCTACCCGCTTAGCCTGATGGCGCGTTATCAGCTACAGCGATAACAGGCGCGGCGGCCACCAGAGCTTCCTTGGCCAGCTTGCTCATGGCCTTGACCGCCCGTTCGCGACGCAGCGCATCGCCTTTGCCGGTACAGCTTTCGATATACACCAGCGCCTGCGCCGGACTGGAGTGGAAAAACCGCGCGCCTTTACCGCTCTGGTGCTTGGCAAAACGCTTGTGCGGATCGTCGCTAATGCCACAGTACAACGCGCCATTGGCCGCCCGCACCAGGTAGACAAACCAGGGCTTGCCGGCAGGTATTTCAGGCACACAAGAGGAGTCAGGCATCAGTTAAATCGGCAGGCAATAAGCAAGGTTGCCGAGCTTAACGGCTCTTCTGGAAGGCAGCCAACCCTTTACCAGCCTGCTGGCGAATGGCGTTCTGCACAAAAGGCGCCCAGCCCAGCAGGCGACCTTTGAGGCCCAGCGCCTGGCCGGCCCAACGCCATAAGTCAAAGTGATCGCGATGCTCGACGATCTTGCCATCGCGAAAGCGGAAGTTGGCCTCGATATGGTTGACCACCTGATTACCGGTCTGGCTAAAGGTATAGGTCGCCACCCAACGCGCCTTGCCAGAGTGATCATCCGCCGCCACGCCATCAAAGGTCAGGGAAAACCCCTGGGCCTTGGCACAGAGCATGCGCCACATATCACCAGCCGCCGTACCACGCAGGTCGGTAAACACCGGGTCGCTGAACTGCACATCCTCGCTGTAACAACTGGCCATGGTCTCGGCATCCAGCTGCTGGAAGGCTTGGTAGAAACGGGTGATCAGCTCGGCGTTGGGGTGGGTCATGGTGCGAACTCCGGTAGGGAACGTGCGAGCAGTATTGTCGTTAAATCGCCGCCGCGCGATTGGCGCAAAAGACATACTTGTGTCAATAATCGCCAAATTTCATCGCACCTGAGCACGTCATGCTGAAGATCGCCCTGTACGTCTGCCCGCAAACCGTATGTTCCAGCCTGAGTATGGCCATGGACGCGTTTGTACTGGCCAACCGCCTGGCCGAGCAACGGTTGTTCGAGTTGCAGCGCGTCAGTCTGGATGGGAAGGCGGTTGATCTGGGCTTTGCGCAGATCCAGGTCGATGGCGATCTGAGCCTGGCCGAGGATGCAGAGCTGATTCTGCTCGCCGCCAGCGGCAGCGTCATCGATACCACCCTGAGCGATAACGCCGCCCTGCTGCCCTGGCTGGCGCAACGCCCACCACGTCAGCAGCTGGCAAGCCTGTGCAGCAGCGCCTTTCTGCTGGGCGCCGCCGGCGTGCTCGACGGGCGCCGCGCTACCACTCACTGGGCGCTGGCCAGCCAGTTCCGCCAGCGTTTCCCGCAGGTCAATCTGCAGATCGAGCAACTGGTCTGCGAAGACGGCCAGTTGCTCAGCTCCGGCGGCGCAAACGCCGGACTCGATTTGTGCCTGCACCTGATCCGCCAGCATGCGGGTGACGCGCTGGCACAACAGGTCGCCAATGCCCTGGTGTTCGACAGCCAGCGCGGTCAGCAATCACGCTTCGCCCCGCTGCTGCCGCCGCCCAGCAGCGATAGTCCGCTCGCACCAGTGTTGCAGTGGCTGCACCGTCATCACGGCGAAGCTATCGACCTCAACCGCCTAGCCGCTGAAGCCAACTGCTCATCGCGCACTCTGCTGCGCCGCTTCAAGGCCAGCACCGGGCTGACGCCCAACGACTACCTGCAACGCGTGCGCATCAGCGCCGCACAGCGCGCCCTGCGCAGCCCGGCGTCGCTGGAGCAGATCGCCGAGCAGGTCGGGTACGCCGACCGCGCAACCTTTGCCAAGCTGTTCAAGCAGCTCTGCGGGGAAAGCCCAGGGGCGTTTCGCAAGCGCTTACGCCAGGCCCACTGAACGTCGCCACCGCGTATCAAGATGCCGCGTCAGCGCTTGTCGATAAAGACCATAAAGTCCAAAATGGAATTAATTGTTTAATTCGTTACGGAGCCGCCCATGTCGACCCCCCCTTATGTGCTGGATAAAACCGCTGCCGAACAGCTGCTGGCCCAGGTCGATGTACACCAGGCCATGGTCACTATGTTCCGCGAGCTGGCCGCCGGTCACGCGATGCAGCCCGCGCAGCAGCTGGTGGAGTTTCCCAATGGCGGCGGTGACTTTATCAACTACCTCGGCGTACTCGCCGGGGCCGGTGTTTACGGGGTAAAAACCTCGCCCTATATCGTCCGCGAGCAAGGCCCGCTGATTACTGCGTGGACCCTGCTGATGTCGATGCAAACCGGCCAGCCACTGTTGCTGTGCGATGCTGGCAGCCTGACCACCGCGCGCACCGCCGCCACTACTGCAGTAGCCGTGGATGCCCTGGCCGCGCCCCAGGCCAGCCGCCTGGCGGTAATCGGCAGCGGCGCCGTAGCGCAAGCCCATGTGCATTACGCCAAACAGCTACGCGCCTGGCAGAGCATCCGTCTTTACTCACCAGGTCTGGCCGGCAAAACCGGCGCGCAGCTGCTCAAGCTGCAGCAACTCGACTCACGCATCCAGCTGTGCGCCAGCCAGGCAGACGCCATTCGCGATGCCGATGTGGTGATGCTCTGCACCTCATCCGCCAAACCGTTGCTCGACCCCGTCGAGCTGGATAAACCGGCGCTGATCACCTCGATCAGCACCAACGCACCGCGCGCCCATGAAGTAACGCCCGCCAGCCTGCTGAATATGGATGTCTACTGTGACTACCGCGCTACCACTCCAGATAGCGCGGGGGAAATGCTCCTGGCCAGCCGCCTGGGCTGGAGCAGTGCCGACATCCTGGGTGATCTGGCTGAGCTCGTCAGCGGTAAGGCCGTGCGCCCGGACTATCGCCGCTCGGTATTTTTCCGCTCCATCGGCCTGGGCCTGGAAGATGTTGCCCTGGCCCACGCGCTGTACCAGCTCAAGCAGGAGGCCTGCTGATGCACCAGGCGGATTACCTGATCATCGGCGCGGGCATTGCCGGTGCCTCCACCGGCTACTTTCTCGCCGCCCATGGCAAAACCATCCTGCTCGAGCGTGAGCAGCTGCCCGGTTATCACTCCACCGGCCGCTCCGCCGCGCTCTACACCGTGGCCTACGGCACGCCGCAAGTGCGCGCCCTGACCGCCGCCAGCCGCGCGTTCTACGATGCGCCGCCTACCGGTTTTGCTGAGCACCCTTTGCTAACCTCGCGCGGCGAGCTGGTGGTGGACTTCACCGGTGATGCCGCCGAGCTGCAACGCCAGTTCGACAGCGGCAAAGCCAGCGTGCCGGAGATGCGCCTGCTCAGCGCCGATGAAGCCTGCGCCATGGTGCCGGTGCTGCGCCGGGACAAGGTGCAGGCCGCCATGCTCGACCCCAGCGCCGCCGATATCGACACCGACGCCCTGCACCAGGGCTACCTGCGCGGCATTCGCCACCAGGGCGGGGAAATCCACACAAGCTGCGAAGTGCTGCGCATCCAGCGCGATGGTGACGCCTGGCGGGTGGACTGCAGCAACGCGCAATACCGCGCCAAGACGCTGATCAACGCCGCCGGCGGCTGGTGCGACCAGATCGCCGCTCTGGCGGGTGTGACGCCCATCGGCTTGATTCCCAAACGCCGCGCCGCCTTTACCTTTAACGGGCCGGAAGGCATCGACTGCCATGCCTGGCCCTGCGTAGTCAGCCTGGACGAATCCTTCTACTTCAAGCCCGATGCCGGCCTGCTGCTCGGCTCGCCCGCCAATGCAGACCCGGTCGAGCCCCACGATGTCCAGCCGGAAGAACTGGATATCGCTCTGGGCATCTACCAGATCGAAGAACACACCAGCCTGAGCATTCGTCGCCCGGCGCATACCTGGGCTGGCCTGCGCTCCTTCGTCGCCGATGGCGATCTGGTCGGCGGCTTCGACCCGCAGATGGCGGGCTTCTTCTGGGTCGCCGCGCAAGGCGGTTACGGCATCCAGACCTCCGCCGCCATGGGCATGGCCTGCGCGGCTCTGGCCCGCGGTGAGCCGCTGCCCGAACATCTGCGCCAGTTTGGCCTGACGGAAGCCATGCTATCGCCGGCCCGCCTGGCAGGCCGTTGAAAAACTACCTTCGTGGCCATCGCAGCGTTAAAAACAGGCTCAAAATGCTCATTTGCAGCTCGTAAACTCCGCTTTTCACCTGTTTTTGCCTTGCGCTGGCTGCCTCGCCGACGTTTTTCAACAGACTGCACCAATAGCTGCGCGCAGCGCCCGAGGATGACGCCTCGGGCGCTTTGCGGCACACTCGCAACGCCACCCGAGCCCGAAGAGTTAGCCGCATGACGCCGCCCCGCCCTGTCCCCGAGCTGGACAACTACCGCACCATCGCCGACGCCATTGCCACGCTGTTCTTCCCCCATGCCGAAGTGGTGCTGCACGATCTGCGCACACAAAAGGTCGACTACATCGCCAACAACATCTCCAAACGCGTGATCGGCGATGACGCAGCGCTGGAAGACATGCTCAGTGGCGACGTCGACGAACGCACCATCGGCCCCTACGAAAAGCTCAACTGGGACGGCCAGAAGATCCGCTCGGTCAGCAGCGTGCTACGCGACGCCGCCGGCACCCCCATCGCGGTTCTGTGCATCAACCTGAATATCTCGCTGTTCGAAACCGCCAAGCAGGCGCTGGACCTGTTTCTCTCGTCCAGCAAACTGGTGCCGCAGCCCGACGCCCTGTTCCGTGACGACTGGCAGGAGCGCATCAACACCTTCCTGCACAGCTGGCTACGCCAGCGCCAGCTCGGCCTCAACCTGCTGACCCGCGAGCACAAACGCGAGCTGGTCGAAGCCCTGCACGCCGAAGGTGCGTTCAAAGGCAAAAGCGCCGCCAACTACGTGGCCAACGTGCTGAATATGGGCCGCGCGACGGTGTACAAACATCTGAAAGAGATCAAGGGCGAGGCCTGAGCCCGCTCGTTCGGCAAGGACTGCCAGACATGCAACGCTTTCTCAGTTTTATCCTCGTAACCATTCAAGCACTGGGCATTCCCCTGGTAGCCGGGCTATTTATCTGCGCCGTCACCGGCGAGCCGCGTCGTACCCTGGAGTGGCCATTTTTAATCGATGTCGATTACCCGCTGCTGGAAATCCTGCTGCTCTCACTGCCCAGCATCTTGCTGTACGCCGCGACAGTAAGAGTTCTGAAAAGCCGCCGCTGGCGAGCGGCCTGCTTTGTTCTGCTCGCTGTGCTTGCGGCCTATTTCAGCTGCGTAGTGTTCGCCCAAGCCTTTGGTAATACCTGGACGCAGTCAGCAATTTTCATTGCCCTGTTTCTCGGGCGCCTGCATCTGCTTGCAATCGCTCTACTACCCGGTCTGCTGCTTTGGTGGCTGCTCGATGTGCTCGCACTGCCACTACGCAGCCGCCTCACACAGGCATGAGCACGTTACGTATCTGCGAACATCCACAAGCGCTTTCGCGCAAAAACCACCCTCGCCACACCAGCTAATTTGTCGCCTCTGCCGCTAAAAAACCTATAGCCCAGGCCCCTACCAAGCCGCCCCGGTACTTGGCGGGTGGGCACGCTTTTACCTTGCCAGCGACTACAAAAATCATAATTTCGCCATTCCTCGGCTCCGAACAGAATGCGGCCAAGCCACAGCGTCAGCCGCCATAGAACAACAACGATCGGAATCAGAGGACACCTGCCATGACCGACCTGAATCAAAGCGCCTTGCATATGCACACTGGCGTGAACCTTGAAGGAACAGAAATCGACACACTGGTGGTCGGTGCCGGTCAGGCCGGTGTGGCCATCAGCGAGCACCTGAGCAAACTCGGCGTGCCGCACCTGGTACTGGAACGCAACCGTATAGCCGAAGCCTGGCGCACCGGCCGCTGGGATTCACTGGTGGCCAACGGCCCGGCCTGGCATGACCGCTTTCCGGGGCTGGAATTCGACGACCTCGACGCCGACGCCTTCGCGCCGAAAGAACGCATGGCCGCCTATTTCGAGGCCTACGCCAAGAAGTTCGACGCGCCGATCCGTACCGGAGTGGAAGTGAAGAGCGTGGTGCGCAATAGCGACCGCCCAGGCTTCACCATCGCTACCTCTGCAGGCGTGATCCAAGCCAATCGCGTGGTCTGCGCCACCGGGCCGTTCCAGCGGCCGGTGATCCCGCCGATTGCGCCCAAAGATGAGCGACTGACGCAGATCCACTCCGCGCAGTACTTCAACCCGCAGCAGTTGCCCGAAGGCGCGGTGCTGGTGGTCGGCGCCGGTTCGTCAGGCGTGCAGATCGCCGATGAGCTGCAGCGCGCCGGGCGCAAGGTTTACCTCTCGGTCGGGCCACACGACCGGCCGCCGCGCAGCTACCGCAACCGTGACTTCTGCTGGTGGCTCGGTGTGCTCGGTGAGTGGGATGCGGAAGCCGCCCAGCCGGGCAAGGAACACGTGACCATCGCCGTCAGCGGCGCCCGTGGCGGCCACACTGTGGATTTCCGCGGCCTGGCCCATCAGGGCATGACCCTGGTAGGGCTGACCAAGGCCTTCGACAACGGCGTGGTGACCTTTCAGCAAGACTTGGCCGACAACCTGGCGCGCGGCGATGAGAACTACCTGGCGCTGCTGGACGCGGCCGACGCCTATATCGCCCGCAACGGCCTCGACCTGCCGGAAGAACCCGAGGCCCGCAGCCTGTTTCCGGACCCGGACTGCGTGACCACGCCGCTGCTGGAACTGGACCTGGCCAAGGCCGGCGTCACCTCGATCATCTGGGCCACTGGCTACGCCGTGGACTTCAGCTGGCTGCAGGTCAACGCCTTCGACGCCAAGGGCAAGCCGCAGCACCAGCGCGGCGTGTCCAGCGAGCCAGGGGTGTACTTCCTCGGCCTGCCGTGGCTGTCGCGCCGTGGCTCGAGTTTTATCTGGGGCGTGTGGCACGACGCCAAACACGTTGCCGGGCATATCGCCACCCAGCGCACCTACCTGGCCTATCGCGATAGCAACGCACGGCAGCTCGCTGACTGAGCGCCCTCCCCAACTTGCCGACCGAGGCCCTGCGGGGCCTCCTCAACCACTCTGTTTACAGGAAGCACGTCGATGCCTACCCACACCCGCATCCGCATGTTCAACACCAAAGACACCTACCCCAACCAGAGCCTGGACAACGACCTGTGCCAGGCCGTGCGTGCCGGCAATACCGTGTATGTACGGGGGCAAATCGGCACCGACTTCAACGGCAAACTGGTCGGCCTCGGCGATCCGCGCGCCCAGGCCGAGCAGGCGATGAAGAACGTCAAACAACTGCTCGAAGAAGCCGGCAGCGACTTGTCGCATATCGTCAAAACCACCACCTACCTGATTGACCCGCGCTACCGCGAGCCGGTCTACCAGGAAATCGGCAAGTGGCTTAAAGGCGTGTTCCCGATCTCTACCGGCCTGGTGATCAGCGGCCTCGGCCAGCCGGAGTGGCTGATGGAGATCGATGTAATCGCGGTGATCCCAGACTGAAAGCTGCGGCACTCCGCCATACGGCGCTGAGGGCAACCAGGAAAATGCTCATTTGCACCAGCAAACTCCGCTGTTCCCGGCTGTCCTCGCCTTGTCTGGCCTTCGCTCGCGACGCTTTCAGGATTTTTTGTAAGGAGGCTTTATGACCTTTTCCATCGTCGGTCGCTGCAGTGAGACCGGCCAGCTGGGTATCGCCATCAGCTCATCAAGCATCGCCGTTGGCGCACGCTGCCCCTGGCTGCGCGCCGGGGTCGGTGCGGTGGCCAGCCAGAACATCACCCTGCCGGCCCTCGGCCCGCAGATTCTCGATGCTCTGGAAGCCGGGCTGGAGCCGGTGGCGGCGCTGGATCAAGCGCTCAGCCGTAACGGCTACAGCCAGTACCGCCAGGTCGCGCTGCTCGACAGCCAGGGCCGCAGCGCACTGTTCTCCGGCAGCGAAGCGCTGGGGCTGCATAACGCCCTGGCTGGCGAGCAATGCGTGGCGGCCGGCAACCTGCTGGCCTCACCGGAAGTGATCGCCGCCATGATCGACGCCTTCGAACACAGCCAAGGGCTGCTAGCTGAACGCCTGCTCGCGGCCATGCACGCGGCCATGGCTGCAGGCGGCGAAGCCGGGCCGGTGCATTCGGCGGCGCTCAAGGTGGTGGACGACCTCACCTGGCCGCTGATCGACCTGCGCGTGGACTGGGCCGATGACAACCCGATTGGCCAGCTGACCAACCTCTGGCACGCCTACCGGCCGCAGATGCAGGACTACGTGATCCGCGCCCTCGACCCAACCCGCGCCCCCAGCTACGGCGTACCTGGCGATGAGTAACCCCAGCAGCCGCGACCTGCTCGCCGCACTCGTGACCTTCCCCACCGTCAGCCGCGACTCCAACCTGGCGCTGATCGAATTCGTTCGCGACTACCTCAACACACTCGGCGTGGCCTGCGAGCTGGATTACAACGCGCAGCGCAGCAAGGCCAACCTGTTTGCCACTATCGGCCCGATGGAGCGTGGCGGTGTGCTGCTGTCCGGGCATAGCGACGTAGTGCCGGTGGATGGCCAGGCCTGGACGCTGCCGCCCTTCGAGCTAAGCGAACGCGACGGCAAGCTGTATGGCCGTGGCACCGCCGATATGAAGGGTTTTATTGCCTGCGTGCTGGCTGCTGTGCCGCGCTTTCTCGCCCAGCCGCTGCGCCTGCCGGTGCATCTGGCGTTTTCCTACGATGAAGAGGTCGGCTGCCTGGGCGTGCGCTCGCTGTTGGCCGACTTGCAGCAGCGCCCCAACAAACCCGTGCTGTGCATTATTGGCGAGCCCACCGAGCTCAAACCGGTGCTTGGCCATAAGGGCAAACTGGCCATGCGCTGCCAGGTGCAGGGCGCGGCCTGCCACTCGGCCTATGCGCCACAAGGCGTGAATGCCATCGAGTACGCCGCCAAGCTGATCAACCGGCTCGGTGAAATCGGCCAGCGTTTGAGCGCAGTCGAACGTCAGGATGCGCGTTTCGATCCACCCTACTCCACGGTGCAAACCGGGTTGATCAGCGGCGGTCGCGCACTGAATATCGTGCCAGCCGACTGCCAGTTCGACTTCGAGGTACGCGCACTGCCCAGCGACGACCCACAACAGGTCGCCGAAGAACTGCGCGCCTACGCCGAAACGGAACTGCTGCCACAGATGCGTCAACGCAGCAGCACGAGCGCCATCGACTTCCAGCCGCTGTCGGCTTACCCCGGCCTGGCCACCGACCCGCATAGCGCAGCGGCCGAACTGCTGGCGCTACTCAGCGGCAGCCACGACTACACCACCGTGGCCTTCGGCACGGAAGGCGGCCTATTCCACCAGGCTGGCATCCCCACTGTGGTCTGCGGCCCAGGCAGCATGGACCAAGGCCATAAACCGGATGAATTCGTTAGCCAGCAGCAGCTCGATGGCTGCGATGCGCTGTTGGTGCGTTTGGCCGATTGGCTGCAAGAACGTGCCTAGGCCCGATCAACAGCGCATTCCCCTGAAATAAACGCCGCTATATGCGCCGCACTGGCGTCGGGATACTGATTCTGCGGCCCATGCCCGGTGCTGGGCAGGGTCAGCAGATGCAAAGTGGGCAAGGCACGATTGAGCGCGTACCAGTTCTCCACCGGGAAGACGATGTCGTGATCGCCGCCCAAGTGCAGCACCGGCGTTTGCGTTTGCTTGAGCGCATCCAACGCCGCTTGCAGCGGAAACATCGGGTTGCGCGGCCCGTCGCCCAGGGACTGCGCGCCCCAGGCATAAGGCACCGGCGTGCAGCGCCCTTCACTGCGCTGGGCAATACGCTCGGCCGAACGCAACGCAGCTTCACGGCTACTCGCCGAGGCTGGCTCGAAAAACAGGCTGACGAAATCCTCGAAATCGTTATCGCGAGCGGCCAGCTGGTAGAACTGAGATTCGCCGGTTTTGACCAGAGGGCCGGGCGGCGTGGTGGCAATCAACAACAGATGGCTAAGCAGTTGCGGGGCTTGCAACAACACCAACTGCGCCGCAACGCCGCCGATTGACCAACCACCCAGTACCACTCTGCCCAGCTGCAACGCGCCAATCAGATCAATAGCGTCCTTGGCCAGTGAGGCTGGGTCATAGCTCGGCTGGCCCGTGGACCAACCCAAGCCGCTGTAGTCGAAGATATAAACCCGCAAGCCCCGCGCGGCGAGCGCATCAAGGAAGGCAGGGTCCCAATCGTCCATGACGCCCCTGAAGCGCAGGCACAGCACCAGCGGCGGACCCTCACCCATTACGCGATAAGCCAGGCGGCGCCCGCCGACTTCGACGAACTGATTGGGTACTGCGCTGGCGGAAGTGGAAAGGCTCATGATTGCTCGCTCCAGCTCAAAGAATGGTCTGATTCGCCAGCCCGAGCGCCTGCGCCACACCAGCGCCGTAGGCCGGATCAGCCTTGCTGCAGTTGCCGATATGGCGCTGCTTGATCGCGTCGGGTGCATCGCCGAGCGCTCTGGCCGTGTTATCGAAAAGCGCCTGCTGTTGCGCCGGACTCATCAGGCGGAACAAGTCGCCGGGCTGCTGGTAATGATCATCGTCGATGCGGTGATCCCAGTTGGTCGCGCTGCCGTCGAGCGGCAGCGGCGGCTCGCGCAGTTCCTGCTGATCCTCCCAGACGCCCTGGCTATTGGGGTAATGAGCGATGGTTGAACCCTGGTTGCCATCGGTGCGCATGGCGCCGTCACGGTGGTAGCTGTGATAAGGACAGCGCGGCGCGTTGACCGGGATCTGATTGAAGTTCACACCCAGCCGGTAGCGCTGGGCGTCACCGTAGGAGAACAGCCGCGCCTGGAGCATCTTGTCTGGCGAAAAGCCGATACCAGGGACGATGTTGGCCGGGGAAAAGGCCGCCTGCTCCACTTCGGCAAAGTGGTTGTCCGGGTTGCGGTTCAGCTCCAGTACGCCGACCTCGATCAACGGAAAGTCGCCATGCGGCCAGACCTTGGTCAAGTCGAACGGATTATGCGGATGGCGCTGCGCCTGCTCTTCGCTCATCACCTGAATGCACAGCGTCCAGCGCGGAAAGTCGCCACGCTCGATGCTCTGGTACAGATCGCGCAGATGGCTTTCGCGGTCCCCGCCAATCACCGCGCCGGCCTCGGCATCGCTGAGATTCTCGATGCCCTGCTGACAACGCAGGTGAAACTTAACCCAGACCCGCTGGTTATCGCCGTTGACCAGGCTGAAGGTATGGCTGCCGAAACCTTGCATATGCCTGTAGCTACGCGGAATGCCGCGCTCGCTCATGGTGATGGTGACCTGGTGCAGCGCCTCTGGCAGCAGGGTCCAGAAATCCCAGTTGTTGCTGGCACTGCGCAGGCCGCTACGCGGGTCGCGTTTAACCGCATGATTGAGATCCGGAAAGCGCATCGGGTCGCGAAAGAAGAACACCGGGGTGTTATTACCGACCAGGTCACAGTTGCCCTCATCGGTGTAGAACTTCACGGCAAAGCCGCGGATATCACGCTCGGCATCGGCCGCACCGCGCTCACCCGCCACAGTGGAGAAACGCACGAACAGCGGCGTCTGCTTGCCGACTTGGGCAAACAGGCTGGCGCGACTGTAACGGCTGATATCGCCCGTCACCGTGAAGGTGCCGTAAGCGCCAGCGCCCTTGGCATGCATGCGCCGTTCGGGGATCACCTCACGGTCGAAATGGGCGAGCTTCTCGATCAGCCAGATGTCCTGCAGCAGCGCCGGGCCACGCGGCCCGGCGGTCTGGATATTGAGGTTATCGACCACCGGCGCACCGGTGGCATGGGTCAGTTTGTTCTTCATGACAAGTGCTCCTCAAACGGGTGCGCCAAACAGCCGCCGATGATGATGACCAGAGGCCGCCCGAGAAATGATTTAGTCCGTAGCGTTCCAGGTTGCCGGTAACGACAGGTCGCCGGAGGCCACATCCCAGACGCTGGAAACGCACAACAGAGGGTTGTGCAGATCGGCGTTGACCTGCAGCGCGGCGGTCACCCCGTCGTAGTTGAAGCTGGCGGGAAAACCGACGGCAGACAGCGGTACGCGAATTTGCGCGGATTCGTTTTTCACGCTGAGGTCGTAGCCAGGCGAGTCGATATAGATCGGCACACCGGGCCAGGTGGGTGGCAGCTTGGGCTTGGCACCCTCGGGAATGTCGCGCACCTTGAGGCCGCTGGGGCCGCAACTGGGATCCTTGGTCAGCACCACCCAATGCGAGTGCCACAGGCCGCCGTCGTTGGTTTTGTCGCCATCGCCGTTTTCATCGAGTTGCGGCGTGTCGTCGAAGTCCGGGTGTGAAGTCAGCGCCAGGGCGAGGATGCCCGAGTCGTCCTCGAATCCAACTGTCCCGCTGTTCAGGCTGGTCGGCCAGACATAACTGTAGACCTCGGCACCGGCAAAACTGCCCTTGGCTGTGGGTAGACGACTGCCCGCCTGGCCGTCGACCAGTTGCTCGAATACCAGGTCGCTGCCGTCCTTGAATACGCGGGTGTGCACCAGGTCGAAGGCTGCTTCGACCTGAGCACTTTTCTCGCTATGAATGCCACCTGCCTCATGCGCCCAAGCAGGACTGGCCAGCAGCGCTGCAAAAGCGATAGTCATCCTGTGTGTCATACAGCCTCCTAAAGTGCCTGCAGGTACTCGGCCGTGGAAATCACCGGTGCGTAACCGAAGCTGAGCGCGGCCATAAAGGCGGCGTGTACCTGTTCGGCAGGCACTTTGACGCCGTTAAACTCCAGGTCGAGGGTGGCGCAGGCGTCGTGCAACACCGTGGTGGTGTAGCCAAAATCCACGGCGGCGCGGGTGATGCCGTCCACGCACATATGGCTCATATTGCCCACCACCACGACGGCCTCTATGCCGTGCCGATCCAGCACGGCCTTGAGCTCGGTTTCCCGGAACGAGTTGATGTAATGCTTGAGCACTACCGGCTCGTTAGGCTGATTGATCACGCTGGAATGCAGCTGTGCGCCCTCACTGCCGGGACGGAAGAACGGTGCGTCGGCGCTGGTGAACTCATGGCGGATATGCACTACCAAATCGCCACGCTCGCGGAACACGGCAATTACCTGCGCCGCCTTGGCGGCAGCCGCCTCGACCTTGCTCAGGGCCCACAGGCCGCCGGGGAAGTAGTCGTTCTGGATATCCACCACGATCAAAGCTGTTTTGCTGCTCATGTGCCTGCCCTCTCAATAGGTGTGAACCGCCTGTTTAGCTGCGCAGAAAGGCCAGCATGTCCGCGTTGAGTTTTTCCTTGTGGGTATCGGTAATGCCGTGGGGCGCACCGGGGTAGATCACCAGCTTGGCGTGCGGCACCAGCTTGGCCGAAGCGCGTGCGGCGGCATCCACGGGGACGATCTGGTCGTCGTCGCCGTGCAGGATCAGCGTGGGAATAGAGAACTTCTTCAGGTCTTCAGTGAAATCAGTTTCGGAGAAGGCCTTGATGCAGTCATAGGCGTTCTTGTGACCGGCCATCATGCCCTGCATCCAGAAGGCGTCGATCACGCCCTGGGAGGGTTTGGCACCGGGACGGTTGTAGCCAAAGAACGGACCACTGGCGACGTCTTTGTACAGCTGCGAGCGGTCGGCAATCGAAGCGGCACGAATGCCGTCGAACACCGAAAGTGGCAGGCCACCTGGATTGGCCTCGGTCTGCACCATCAGCGGGGGAACGGCCGAGATCAGCCCGGCCTTGGCCACCCGCGCCGTGCCGTGCTTGCCGATGTAACGCGCCACCTCGCCGCCGCCGGTGGAGAAGCCAAACAGCGCAGCACCGCGTACGTCCAGGTGATCGAGCAACTGGGCCAGATCATCGGCGTAGGTATTCATCTCGTTACCGTTCCAAGGTTGGCTGGAACGGCCATGGCCCCGACGGTCGTGGGCGATCACCCGATAACCGTTGCTGGCCAGAAAGAACATCTGCGCCTCCCAACTATCGGAATTGAGTGGCCAGCCGTGGCTGAGGACTACAACCGGGCCGGTGCCCCAATCCTTGAAATAAATTTCGGTGCCGTCACGAGTGGTAATAGTGCCCATGGTCTTGCGCTCTCCATTCTCAGGTTGTGGACGGGTTGCTGCGGAGCCACTGCCGCGCATGCAACCGCCTAGGGGTAACAACATCGTTGTGGCCAGCACGGCCGAGCCGAACAGCAGTTGGCGACGACCTTTATTCAGAGGTTGCTCAGGGTTGTGCGGCATTGGCGGGCTCTCCCTTGGTTGGCGATTGCGGCAGGCGTACACGCATCAGGTTCCAGGTGCTCACCTGTTCTTCCCACTCATCGCCCTCGGCAGGCGTCAATGGCAGAGCCAGGTTGCTGACCACCATCCACTCGCCCTGCACCACGCTGCTGGCAGGGAATAACAGGCCACGCGGCGCACCGTTACTGGCGAGGCCTTGAAAGCCACCCGCACGCACGCGGATCAGGCCGCGCTCGTCGAGCCCCAGCAGTTGGTCGATCTGATTGGCCAACAGCCACAGAAGGCCGTCGTGAAACAACAAACCGTCGGCCCCCGGCAGGCTCTCGGCCAGCACCTGCACCTCGCCGTTCGGCAAGCTCATACGTAGCAGGCGGCCGTCACCGGCGTTGTTGATATACAGCTGACTTTCGTCGGCGTTGAAGGCCAGGCCGTTGGCTCCGAAGGGCAGAGAGCCTGCCGTGGCCAATAGCGGATCGCGCGACAGCACTTCTAGCGCGCAAGGTTTGCAAACGGTGGCGTTGGCGATGCGATACAGCGCGCCCTGGAAGGAGTCAGAAACGTAGAGGTCGCCATTGCCGGCGAACACCAGGCCATTTGGCGCAGGCATACCGCTGGAGCCGAAGTGGATCTGATCCTGGCTGCCATCCGGGTTGGCCACCGCGCGCGCAGCGGGTGCTGCCGGCTTCAGTTGCGGGAAGTCGAGCAAGTCCTCGACTGGGGTGTTCGCCACAAACTCCGCCGGAATGCGTTGCAGTTTGCCCGTGCCAAAATTGAGGATGTAAATCTGCCCATTGGCATAGCCCAACCCTGTCAGCGGGGTAGCGGCAAAGGCGCGTTGCGCCAGCAGCCGGCCGTCCGCCGCATAGCGCAGCAACTGGTTATTGCGGTCGCTGGCGGGTTGGCGAGCATCGAAGGTGCCGACATAGATTTCGCCGTTGTGCGGATTGCCAGCGAGCCCTTCCGGATAGCGCACACCGGCTGGCAGCTCGGCGAACGGCTCGACCTCAAGCAGCTGCGGCCCCTGTGCGTTGGCCCATGCACAGGCGGATGCGCCAGCCAGAACCAGACAGAAGATGCCCATATTGCGCTTCGACAGACACATACAGCCTCCACTTGCGTCGATGATGCTCGAACGCTTCTGGGGGCTCGTCAGGACGCCGAATGCGGGGCAGCGGGTGGCGAGCGATGGCCTGATACTGGCGGCAGTCACCAGTAGCCGGCTACGTAAAATCGGCAAAGCTTCTCTGCCTGTAGATTTGCCTGTTTTACGTATCGGCGCCGTGCAGCTCGGCGCAGCCTGAAGCCATCACCCACGGCCAGGATGCCGCCATGTCACCACGCATCACGCCGCGCCAGCGTGCTCGCCAGGCCACTTACGAGAACCTGCTAAGCCAGGTGTTGCAGCTGCTACCGATCACTACCGGCCGCACACCGCGTATGGCCGAATTGTGCCGTGCAGCGGGCGTCAGTGAGCGCACGTTGCGCAGCGCTTTTATGGCCACCCTGGGCATCGCGCCAGCCCGCTATCTGCGCCTGCGCCGCCTGCATCTACTGCGCGCCGCTCTGGCGGTGTCCGACCAGAACCTCACCAGCGTCGCCGTGATCGCCCAGCGGTTTGGCTACACCGATTGCGGTCGTATGGCCGCGGACTATCACGCACTATTCGGCGAATACCCCAGCGCGACCTTGCAGCGTGGAGTCAACGGTGACTGAGCGACAAAGCCGGTGACGCTGGCCGCCGACTGCGCAGCGAATGCGACGGCAATTCACCGAAGTAACCACGGTAGAAGCCGGCGAAGCGACCAAAATCCCACACACCAAAACGTGCACAGATATCGGTGATGGTCTCCCCCGGAGCCGCGCGCAGAATGGCACGGCGAATCGCGTGCAGGCGGTGCTGCATCAGGTAGCGATGCGGGCTCATGCCCAGGTAGCGGGTAAACAGGTTGCGCAGCGTGCGCTCCGAGGTGTTGCAGACCAGGCACAGGTCGGCCATATGCAGCGGGGTATCAGGCATCGCATCCAGCAGCTCCAGAGCCCGTCGCAGAATCTGCTGATGGCTGTGCTGGGCGGCCACACCGCGCTGAGCTGGGGTCACTGGCAACAGGCTGCGGAACACCAGTGCCATCAGCTCATCGCGCGCCGCGCTCTCAGCCGCCGGGGCATGCAGCTCCTGCGGTGCGCAATGATCGATACGCAGCAGGCGCAGCGCCAACCAGACCAGCGGGGCCAAGTCCTGCTGGGCCCGGCAGATCAGGTTGCGCGAAAGGATCGACGAGTCGAACTCGTCTTCATGCTGCTGCGCCCAACGCAGCACCAGCTCGCAGGACATGGCCACGGTCATCCAGCTCGCCGGCTGGCTAGCGTCGATATGGAACATCGCCTCGGGCACCATCCAACCGAGCAAGCGCCGGTCCAGGCGCTGACCGCCCAGCACCGTGCACTCGTGGCGGCTCAGCGGCAGGAAGATATTGAAGAAACCCGGCAGGCCAACGCCGCTGTAGACGGTGCCAGCGCCTTCACGGCCGAACATCAAGGCCACACCGTCAAGCTCGACGACGCGCAGCCGCCAATCGCGCTGCTGCCGCGAACGTAGCACGTAGTGCCCCTCGACCCCATACAAGGCCTCTTCGAACTCATCGAAGTCGGCGCAGATAAGCCGGCTCATACCGCTCCCAGAAAGCGCTCTACGCCGGTACTGGACATCCGCAGATCAACGCGCGGATCCAGTGTAGAAGCATTCGCATCCGCTTGCCGCGCTTACGACTAAAGGATAAGGAGGCGTTATTCAGCTGCACTTCTGCCTTGCAGACGAGGAGCCCAGTCCTCGACCAGGCCTTTTTCCAGACGCCTCTCCAGGGTGCGCCGCCACGACGGTACCAGCGGCAGGGCCAGGCATTCACGCAGCTGCTCGCTCTCCACCTGCTTATCGAACAGCACTGCGGACAAACGGGTCAGCGACCAGTCGCCGAACTGCCGTTCAACCAATTGCAGGCTGTCGCCGGCGCTGACCACACCCTCCTCCAGCACCCGGTAGTACCAGCCGGTGCGCCCGGACTGCTGCACACGCAAGGCCAGTTCGGCCACGCCGAAGCGGTCGCTGAGCTTCCAGCACGGCATACGACCCTGCGACACCTCCAGCAGCGCCGTGCCCGCGCGAATGCGGTCGCCGAGACAAACGTCATGTTCGGTCCAGCCGCTGCTGCTGAAGTTCTCGCCAAAAGCCCCCGGCTGCGCCAGCAGTGGATGCGCGCCCAGTTCGGCGGCCCAGGCGGCGTAATGCTCATACGGGTAGTGATGAATGGCTTTCTCCACCCCGCCGTGTACGCGCAGATCGCCCTGCTCGTCACCGCCCAGGCCGAGCGTGGTCACCGCCAGTGGGCCGGGTTGCGGCTGTTTGTCGATGGCACTGTGCGAGCCAGGCCGGGTGAACGGCTGCGCGCGCCCGGTGAGCAGCGCGTCAAGACGAACGCTTGGCAGGGTCATACGGCCACCTCGCAGGCTTGATGTTCACGACAGATCAGCTTCGCATCGCTCGGCGCCAGGGGCTCCTGGGTCAGACCGCAGAACGGTAGGCCATCAACCTGCTGATGAAAGCGGCAGCTCATGCACAGGCCAAAGCTCGGCACATCCGCGCTGCGCTGCACCTCGCAGAGCAGCTCGCCCAGCAGCGTTTCCAGCTGTGCGCCGCGCGCGCCCATACGCGCCTCTCCCTCAGCAAGAAAAGCCAGCGGCAACAGCGCCTCCAGCAGGCTGCGCGCGGCATCAGTCAGTTGCAGATGAACGCTACGTTTATCGCGTGCATCCTGAACCTTGACGATCAGCTCCTTGGCCTCCAGCGCCTTGAGCGACTGCGACACCGTGCCCTTGGTAAGGCCCAGGTAGTCGGTCACCCCCAACGGCGTATTGGAGTAGTGGTTGCAGCGCGCCAGGTACATCAACGCGCTCAACTGGATGGGTTGCAACTCGGCCAGCAGCGGGTGCTGGCGGAACCAGATGCGGCTGAGGCTGGAGAACCGTTCAAGCAGATCGAAAAGGGTTGTGCCGGTCATATATCACTCCTGTCGACACATAGTATCGATCAAAAACCATATTGACAAAGGCAAGGCCAAGCGTAATCTCTGCATAAGTATCGAATCGATACCAAGTTAGCTCAAGGAGACTCGAAATGACCAACGCACGCTTCTATCACGCCGGCTGCCCTGTCTGTATTTCGGCCGAACAGACCCTGCTCAACCTGCTGGACCCAGCATTGAAGGTCGAGGTTATCCACCTTGGCGAACAACCACAGCGCGTCACCGAGGCCGAACTGGCCGGGGTCAAGTCGGTGCCTGCATTTGTCTACGAAGACCAGGTGCTGCATCTGAACTTCGGCGCTTCCATCGACGATTTGAAGTAAGGAGCCTCGCGCATTTTCACCCTTTGCGCTGCCGACTATCTGGAAGGAGGATCAGTGATGAACGTAAATGTATTCGACACCCATGTGCGCACCCGCGACGGCCGTTATCTGCACTTCGATGTACTGATCGAAGGTAACGACCAGGCTCGCGCCACCCAGTACGCCCGTGACTGGATGAGTGAGCGCGGCGTGCAGGATGCCGATATCGAACAGAGCCGCTGCCAGTTCTGCCACAGCGAACCGGCCCACCGCGAAATCGCCGCTGCCGTCACCGGGCAGGGCTACTACATCATCCCGCTGCAAGGCTGCTAGGAGACCGATCATGAACGCGTATCAGCCCCTGAGCTGCGATTTGCACGACTACCTGGAGATCGCCTGTATGCACCGTTACGGTCTGCAGATCGAACTGCTCGATGGGCCGAGCTTCGTGGCCAGGGCGCTGACCACGCGCACGGCGCCGAGCAAGGAAGAGTTTCTTGTGCTGCAGAACGATAACGGCCAGTTCGAGGTACGCCTCGACCAATTACTGGCCATCACACCACTCGACCCCAATGCCAGTTTCGGCCGTGTCGAGCTGGCGGGAAGTTATTGCGCATTCTGAACCTCGGGCTGCTGGCCGGAGCTTGCCAACAGCCCCTTGTGGCCAGCGCAGCCGTTACACCGCATGCTGCGGAACCCCGCCCTTGAGCCAAGGGAATAAACGTCCCTCGCTATACGCGGGCGCCTGGGGTACCGCGCGCGTTTTTCTTCTGCAGGATCATCGAGGATTCGTTGTAGGCATGCTGGAAGGCGTCGCTGCCGATCCACGCTACGGCGGCGTCTTCGTCTTCATCGTGGAAGATCCCGCGATAAACGATCAGCAGGCCCATCATAAAGTCCGTGGCAGCGTCTTCCGCTTCCTCCGCAACTACCAACTCCAACACCGGGTATTGCAGGAATATCAGGCACATCGCCAACAGGCTGATGCCTTCGCCGACCTTCATCGCCTGGAACAGGTCGTCGAAGTGTGCCGGGTCAAAACCGTTCTCTTCGATGTCTTTGAAGTCGAAGGTGCTCAGGTCGATTTCCACATCATCGAACGGCTCGTTGATCAGCGGATTAGCCAACAGCGGATGCACGGCATGGGCTTTGGCCTTGCCCGAACGGTTCTGCTTGGCCTTGGCTTTTGCACGCTGGGCGCGTTTTTGCTGTTTATCTGGGGAAGCCATACAGGCGCGGTCCTTGTTCGATGCTGCCATAGGGATGGCGCGGGAAAGTCTGGCGCATAGTGTATTCAGTCTTGGCTGGAGTGTCGGCCAAAGGACGCAGATTTAGCGCCGAAGCAGACAGGAATAGCCCACACAATCGCAGGTTAAGCCTTTGAGGATAAGGCCATGCCTTTCTAGACGTTGAAAGAGCTCATTACTTGCCACCTGAGCCTTTAAGTTTTCGCGGTCGAGTGACAACTCTTTTCTGCATTTGCATGCAGGAAGACAGGCCAACTGATCAGTCCTCCCCCATTACCCGTTTTCTGACGGATTCGGCATCTTTAGCCGGTGGCATACCAAACATTCGGCCATATTCTCGAGTGAATTGCGGCACGCTTTCATAGCCCACGGCAAACGCCGCGCTGCTTGCTGAAACACCCTCGGCCATCATCATTCTTCGGGCTTCGATCAACCGTAGCTGCTTCTGAAATTGCAGAGGAGAGAGTGACGTTATGGCGCGAAAGTGCTGATGGAACGAGGACACACTCATCCCTGCGGCAGCAGCGAGGCGTTCAGTTGGCAAAGGTGTAGCGAACTGGTCGCGTAGGATGGCCACAGCCCGCGCTATTCGCTGCGCGCTACTGCCAGGCCCAACCAGCCGGCGTATCGCCGCACCATGCCGGCCCGCCAATAACCAGTAGTGCAGCTCGCGCACCAGCTGCGAGTGCAACAACGGTAACGCCGCCGGACGATCCAGCAAACGCATCAGGCGCAAGGCCGCATCGGCCACTTCGCTGTCAGTGGGCTCAGCATGAACCGGACCGCCCTCGGCTGCTGGCATGGGTTGCATTTGCAGCGTCAGCTCAGCGAGAACGGCAGTATCCAAGTCCAGGACCAAGGACAGATACGGAGCTTCGACGCTGGCCTGGGTGATCTGGCTCAGGGTGGGCACGTCGGCGGTGATAAGCAGAGAGTCGCCAGCATTGAAGGTGAACGTTTTGTCCCCCATGGCTACCTGCTTCGTACCCTGTAGTACCAAACAAACCAGCGGCTGGGGGATGGCGTGCACCAAGCCGGAGGGTTTCACAGACCGAATGGTGGTCAGCCCAGGAATGGGGGTTTGGGCAAGCCCCGTCGAATCCGCATTAATTTCTATGTAGCGGCGAACCGCATCAAGCAAGGTGTCATTCATGGCGCAATCCTAGTAGTTACGCTGACGCCACGTAGCAGCTTTGGAGGATTGGGCATACAACTGCTAGGTTTCGGCAAGGGTTTCAAGCCGTCATCTACCTACCATGGGGCCTCCATCAGACAAGGAGCTTCCTATGCTTACCAATAAAATTGCTATCGTCACTGGCGGCAGTCGTGGCCTTGGCCGCAACACAGCCTTGAGCATCGCCCGCCAGGGCGGTGACGTCATCCTTACCTATCAAAGCCGTGCCGAATGTGCCCTAGAGGTAGTCGCTGAAATTACCGCCTTGGGCCGCAAGGCGGTAGCCCTTCAACTAGACACGGGGAAAGTGGCTGACTTCGCTGCATTCGCCGATAGCCTTCGCAATGTACTGCGCGACACCTGGCAGCGGAACAGCTTCGATTACTTGGTAAACAACGCCGGTCACGGCGACTATGCCCTGATTGAGCAAACCACCGAGGCACAGTTCGACGGGCTAGTTAACGTTCATTTCAAGGGCGTTTACTTCCTGACCCAGACATTGCTTCCGTTAATTGCCGACAATGGAAAGATCGTGAACTTGTCCTCAGGCCTTACTCGCGTTTCTTATCCAGGCTACAGCGCTTATGCCGCAGTCAAGGCAGCCATTGAGTGCCTGTCCATATACATGGCCAAAGAATTGGGCGCTCGGGGCATAACCGTAAACACTGTTGCACCTGGTGCCATTGAGACCGACTTTGGTGGCGGCGCAGTACGTGACAACCCTGAAGTGAACAAAATATTCGCCAACATGACTGCGCTGGGCCGTGCAGGTGTGCCTGACGACATCGGACCAATGATTGCGGGTCTGCTCAGCGACAATAATCGCTGGGTTAACGCTCAGCGCATTGAAGTGTCAGGCGGCCAGGGCATCTGACTCACTGGCTCGCCCGCCCCAACTGTTCCTTGCAGAACTCGACAAACAACTGCGCCGGCTTGGTCAGCGGCGCGCGTTTGAGCCAGGCGGCAGCCAGGCCGGAGCTGGCCACCGGTTCGCTGATATCCACGGTCACCACCTTCTTGCCGTCGTAGGTGCATTCCGAGTGCGGGCGGGTAACCAGCAGGGAGAAGCCAAAGCCCTGGCCAACCATGCCGCGCACCATTTCGATGGACGGCGAGCTGAAGACGATATTGGGCGCCAGGCCCAGCTCTTCGAACAGACTGACGAAGTAGGTGCGGCTCGGTTGTACGTCGAGCAGGATCATCGGCTCCAGGCATAGATCGCGCAGCGACACCTGAGTCTGGCCGGTAAAACGATGGCCTTCGGGAAGCAGGGCGTAGGGTTTTTGCGGGGTCATCAGCGGTTCGCTGACAATGGTAGCGTCGAGGTCGTGGTCATAAAGGATGGCCAGGTCGAAGCGCCCGGCGGTCAGGCCCTGAATCAGCTCCTGCTGTTCACCATCACGGATGCGGATTTCCACCCCAGGATAAAGCGCATTAAAGCCAGCAATCAGTCGCGGCAGATACAGCGGCGCCACGGTCTCGAAGCAGCCGATATCGATCTGCCCGGCCACCACGTCGTTATCGGCCAGGGCGTTCTGCTCGAACTCGCGGGCCATGCGGATCAGCTCTTGAGCCTTCTTGTAGAACCGCGCGCCGCCGGGGGTCAGGGAAACGCCCTGAGCATGGTGGCGGATAAACAGCTGCAGGCCGAAGCTCTCTTCCAGGCCCTTGATCGCCGTGGAGATCGACGGCTGGGCGATATACAGCTTGCGCGAGGCCTCAGCGACGCTGCCGCATTCCACGGTGGTGACGAAATACTTGAGCTGACGCAGGGTGTAGGCGGCCATGCGATACCTCCTCGATAGCGGCTTCCCGGCCGTCTTGTACTAATTTTATGCAGCCAACATACCCCAGGCCCGGTACAGGGGCTGCCCAGTTTTTTAATAGCCTGCGAGTATAAATTTACTAATTTTCCTTCAGCCCGACCTGCGCCACCATCACCCTCAACAACCACAAGAAGCCGTTCACGGCATCAGGCATGCTGCTCACGGCCCCCGACCAGCCACTTACGGCCAAGGTATGCCGCTAGCGGCCCAGGAATGAGGATAAAGGCGATGTTGGACCACAGCGATTGGCAGAAGCGCGCCGCCGCGCAAGGCTTTATCACCCAGGCCCTGATCGACGGCCAGTTGCGCCCGGCCCAGAGCGGCGCGACCTTCGCCTCGATCAATCCGGCCACCAACCAGTTGCTGGCCCATGTAGCCGCCTGTGATGCAGCCGATGTCGATGCCGCCGTGGCCAGTGCCCGCCAGGCCTTCGAGCAAGGCCCCTGGGCACGCATGGCACCGCGCGAGCGCAAGCAGGTATTGCTGCGTTTAGCCGAACTGATCCTGGCCAACCGCGAGGAACTGGCGCTGCTCGACTCGCTGAACATGGGCAAGCCAGTGATGGACGCCTACACCATCGACGTACCCGGCGCCTCCCAGGTGTTCAGCTGGTACGCCGAAGCCCTGGACAAGCGCTATGACGAAGTGGCGCCAACTGCCAGTGATGCCCTCGCCACCATCACCCGCGAACCACTAGGCGTGATTGGCGCGGTGGTGCCGTGGAATTTCCCGCTGGACCTGGCCGCCTGGAAACTCGCCCCGGCTCTGGCTGTCGGCAACTCGGTGGTCTTGAAACCTGCCGAACAGTCGCCCTTCTCTGCCCTGCGCCTGGGCCAGCTTGCTCTGGAAGCTGGCTTGCCGGCCGGCGTGCTGAACGTGCTGCCGGGCCTTGGCGAAACGGCCGGCAAAGCCCTGGGCCTGCATATGGATGTGGATTGCCTGGCGTTTACCGGCTCCACCGAGGTGGGCAAATACTTTATGGCCTACGCGGCACAGTCCAACCTTAAGCAGGTGTGGCTGGAATGCGGCGGCAAGAGCGCCAACCTGGTATTTGCCGACTGCCAGGACCTCGACCTGCCCGCGGAAAAGGCCGCCTTCGCGATTTTCTTCAACCAGGGCGAAGTCTGCTCGGCCAACTCGCGCCTGCTGGTGGAACGTTCGATCCACGATGAGTTCGTCCAACGCCTGATCGCCAAGGCCCAACAGTGGCTACCGGGTGACCCGCTCAACCCAGCCAGCCGTGCCGGTGCCATCGTCGATGCGCGCCAGGCCGAACGCATCATGGGCTTTATCGACCGGGCGCAGAGCCAGGGCGCCACCCTGGCCTGTGGCGGCAAACGCCTGAGCGTCAACGGTTCAGACAGTTTTATCCAACCCACCATCTTCACCAACGTCAGCCCGACGATGCAGTTGGCCCGCGAAGAAGTCTTCGGCCCGGTGCTGGCGGTTATCCCCTTCGACAGCGAAGACGAGGCCGTGTGCCTGGCCAACGACAGCCAATACGGCCTGGCCGCCTCGCTGTGGACCGACAACCTGCACCGCGCTCACCGCGTGGCCAAACGCCTGCGCGCCGGCACCGTGTCGGTAAATACCGTGGACGCCCTGGATGTGTGCGTACCGTTCGGCGGCTGCAAGCAATCAGGCTTTGGCCGCGACCTGTCGCTGCATGCCTTCGACAAGTACAGCCTGATGAAGACCACCTGGTTCCAGCTGCGCAGTTAATGCGCAGCCGGTAACGGCACTCCCCCCAGATACGTGCGCGCCTTGGCGTGCACTGGACAACTGCGCCCGCAAAAGCGCAGCGAACAACTGCGCACCCCAGCGCACAGCAGATAACTGCGGCCTCTGCCGCGTATGGCTCACCTGACACAACAACAAGATTGCAGGAGAACTCCCATGCACGACCCCGATATCAGCCTTACGTCCCCCGTTGGTCTGGCTCAAGCAAGCGCAGACGCGCGCACACGCAAACCCAGCCTGGGCCTCACCGCCCTGCTCGCCGTGGCTATCGGCCTGGTGGTGTCACAGGGCGTGATGGTGTTGATGCTGCAAGGCGCGGGCATCGCCGGCCTGGGCTTTCTGATCCCCCTGGCGCTGGCGTTTGTATTGGCCCTGACCTATGTGGTGTCGTTCGCCGAGCTGGCGCTGATGATCCCCCGCGCTGGCAGCCTGAGCAGTTATACCGAGGTGGCTCTGGGGCATTTTCCGGCGATTCTGGCGACCTTCTCCGGCTATGTGGTGGTGGCGATGTTTGCCCTATCGGCGGAGTTGCTGCTGCTTGATCTGATCATCAACGAGGTCTACCCCGGCGCTTTCCCGAGCATGCTGATCGCCTATGGCGTGCTGGTGGTGTTTACCTTGCTCAACCTGTTGGGCATCGACATCTTTGCCCGCCTGCAATCGGCCCTGGCGCTGATCATGGTGGTCGTGCTGCTGGCCCTCGGCCTGGCGGCGGTGACTGGCAGCGGCAGCGAGCCCGCGCTGAGCACCTCAATCAGCAGCGACTGGAACCCCATGGGTGCCAGCGTGATGACTCTGGTGGCGCTGGCCATCTGGGGCTTTGTCGGCGCCGAGTTCGTCTGCCCACTGGTGGAAGAGTCGCGTCGCCCGCAGCGCAGTATTCCCTGGTCGATGATCCTCGGCGTGACGGTGATCTTTATCACCATCGCCCTCTACTGCGTCGGCGCGCTGCTCTATGTGCCGCAGGATGCGCTGGCCAGCTCGGCCCTGCCGCACTACCTGTTCGCCACTGCGCTGTTTGGCGAAGCCGGGAAAATCTTCCTGGTGGTTGCCGCCATCACCGCCACCTGCAGTACGGTCAACACCTCACTGGCGGCCATCCCGCGCATGCTCTATGGCATGGCGGTCAACGGCCAGGCCTTCCCGCAATTCAAAATGCTCAGCAAGAAGTACCAGGCACCCTGGGTCGCCGTGCTGTTCGTGGCCGCCATTACTGGCCTGCCGGTGGTGTTTATGGGCGATGACCCGGCTGCCATCGGCCTGTTGCTGCTGGCTGCAGCGGTGGCCTGGCTACTGGCTTACATCATCTGCCACCTGGATGTGATCGCCCTGCGCCGTCGTTATCCTGATCTGGCCCGTCCATTCAAGACGCCCTTCTACCCGCTGCCGCAGCTCCTGGGCATCGCCGGTATGCTGGTATCGATCTACTACGTGTCGCCCACCCCGGAGATGACCGCCTCGATCTTCTATAGCGCCGGTGCGGTACTCGGCCTGGTATCGGTCATCGCCGTACTGTGGATCAAACTGGTGATGCGCAAACCCCTGTTCACCCCGGAGCCCATCGACAAGGTGCTGGCACGCAAATGAAGTCCCGCCGGGGGCGTGCCTCCGGCTTACTCGAACACCACAGGTAATAACCGAGGTTGCTGAAAATGACAGTCCCAAACACCCCCAACCGCCAGACTCAGGACTACCAGGCGCTGGATGCCGCCCACCATATCCACGCCTTTCTCGACCAGAAAGCGCTGAATGCCGAAGGGCCACGCGTGATGGTGCGCGGCGAGGGCCTGTACCTGTGGGATAACGATGGCAAGCGCTACCTCGACGGCATGTCAGGGCTCTGGTGCACTAACCTCGGTTACGGCCGCAAGGACCTGGTGGCCGCCGCGAGCAAGCAGATGGAGCAGCTGTCGTACTACAACATGTTCTTCCACACCACCCACCCGGCGGTGGTCGAGCTGTCGGAAACCCTGTTCAGTCTGCTGCCCGCGCATTACAGCCACGCCATCTACACCAACTCCGGCTCCGAGGCCAACGAGGTGCTGATCCGCACCGTGCGCCGCTACTGGCAGATTCTCGGCAGGCCTGAGAAGAAGGTGATGATCGGCCGCTGGAACGGTTACCACGGCTCCACCCTGGCGGCTACGGCGCTGGGCGGCATGCAATTTATGCACGAAATGGGCGGCATGCTGCCGGATATCGCGCACATCGACGAGCCTTACTGGTACGCCAATGGCGGTGAGCTGACCCCCGCCGAATTCGGCCGCCGCTGCGCCTTGCAACTGGAAGAGAAGATTCTCGAACTGGGTGCGGAAAACGTCGCCGGCTTTATCGCCGAGCCGTTCCAGGGGGCCGGCGGCATGATTTTCCCGCCGGAAAGCTACTGGCCGGAAATCCAGCGCATCTGCCGGCAGTACAACGTGCTGCTGTGCGCCGACGAGGTGATCGGCGGCTTCGGCCGTACCGGAGAATGGTTCGCCCACCAGCACTTCGGCTTCCAGCCAGACACCCTATCGATCGCCAAGGGGCTGACCTCGGGCTATGTACCGATGGGCGGCCTGGTGCTTTCCAAGCGCATCGCCGAGGTGCTGGTGGAACAGGGCGGCGTATTCGCCCACGGCCTGACTTACTCCGGCCACCCGGTCGCGGCAGCTGTGGCGCTGGCCAATATCAAGGCGCTGCGTGATGAAGGCGTGGTCAACCGGGTCAAGGACGATACCGGCCCCTACCTGCAGCAGTGCCTGCGTGAGGTGTTCGGCAATCACCCGCTGGTCGGCGATATCCAAGGCACCGGCCTGGTCGCCGCCCTGCAGTTCGCCGAGGACAAGACCAGCCGCAAGCGTTTCGCCAATGAAGGTGATATCGCCTGGCGCTGCCGCACCATCGGCTTCGAGGAAGGCGTGATTATCCGCTCCACCCAGGGCCGCATGATCATGGCCCCAGCCCTGGTGGCCGGACGCACGGAGCTGGACGAGCTGGTGGCCAAAACCAAACTCGCGGTGGATCGCACGGCAATGGAACTGGGCTTGCTGTAAGTACACGCCAGGCATAAAAAGCCGCGCACTGCGCGGCTTTTTATGCCCGACAGAATCAGTCGCCGTAGATATCGAAGGTGAAGTACTTAGCCTGAATTTTCTGGTATTCGCCGCTGGCGCGCAGCGCCTGAATCGCGGCATTTAGCTTGCCCAGCAGTTCGGCGTCGCCCTTGCGCACGGCGATGCCGGCGCCTTCACCGAAGTACTTCGGATCGGTAAACGCCGGGCCGACGAAGGCAAAGCCCTTGCCGTTAGCGGTTTTCAGAAAGCCCTCATCGACCGGAATGGCGTCGGCCAGGGTGCCGTCCAGGCGCGCGGAAATCATGTCCAGGTAGATCTCGTTCTGCGAGCTGTAGCGCACCACTTCAACCCCTTGCGCAGCCAGCACTTCGCTGGCGAAGCGGTCGGTGGTGGTCGAGCGCTGCACGCCAATGCGCTTGCCTTTGAGGTTGCTGAAATCGGCGGCGACTTCACTACCAGCCTTCATCACCAGGCGCGCCGGGCTGTAGTAGTACTTGCCGGTGAAATCCACCGATTTACGCCGGTCATCGGTGATGGTCATGGACGACAGAATGGCGTCGACCTTCTTCACCTTGAGCGAAGGGATCAGGCCATCGAACTCCTGCTCGACCCATTGGCATTTTGTCTTCATCTCAGCGCACAGAGCGTTGCCGATATCCACATCAAAGCCGGCGATCTGCCCGCTGGCTTCTTTATAGGCAAAAGGTGGATAGGCAGCCTCGATACCCAGGCGCAGGGGTTTGTCTGCGGCGAACAGGCTGGATGCAATCAGGCTCAGGGCGATGCCGCCCGCCAGAACGATTTTCTTCATTGTGCGGATTCCTGCTGAGGGAGTGACAGGCCCACGTCACCTGGCATTGCTGCGCAGGTTGAGCGGGCAACGACGGTTGCTGCAAGACAGAAGAAAGGCGCATCAGGTGTGCACCTGAGCGAAAAGCGATGGCTGGGTAGCACGCGTGGACGGGTCATTTGCCTGTCTCGATTTATACTTTAAATTCCATACTGGACTTATATGTATAAATCGTCAACCGGGCAACAGTCAGCGCTGCGACTGAAGAATCAGCGCAGGCGACCTGGGCAAAAGGTGTTTAGGGTTGCTGTTTCCAGCGCTCGGCTGCGGCCTGATCGGAGCAGCGCCCTTCGACCCAGCGCGGACCTTCGGCGGTGTCTTCCTTCTTCCAGAACGGCGCGCGGGTTTTCAGGTAATCCATGACGAAGTTGCAGGCATCGAACGCCGCCTGACGGTGAGCGCTGGTGGTGCCAACGAAGACAATCGGCTCACCCGGTTCCAGACGGCCAATGCGGTGAATCACCTCGATGCCCAGCAGCGGCCAGCGCTGCGCGGCTTCCTCGGCAATCTTGCCCAGGGCCTTCTCGGTCATGCCGGGAAAGTGTTCGAGAAACATGCCGTCGACTTCGCGCCCCTCGTTGAAATCGCGCACATAGCCGACAAAGCTGACCACCGCACCGATACCCAAGTTGGCGGCATGCAAGGCGTTAAGCTCAACGCCTGGATCGAAGGGTTGCGACTGAACGCGAATACTCATGCAGAGGCTCTCTGTGGGAGGGGCTTTAGCCGCGACGACAACCGGCTCAACCGCCGGTTACGGTAGGAAAGAACGCCACTTCATCACCGGCTGTCAGCGGCTCATCCAGGCTGCACAGCTCCTGATTGCGCGCACACATCAGGTTCTGCTCGGCCAGCACTTCCCACACACCTCCGCGCGCCAGCAGGTGTTGGCGCAGTTGCTCAAGGTTGGCAAATTCAGCGTTCAGCTGCTCACCGTCCAGGCCGAGGGCTTCGCGATAACGGGCGAAATACTGCACGCGAATCATGCTTCTTCCCCAGCAATAAAGTGTCCACTCTTGCCGCCGACCTTCTCCAGCAGGCGCACGCTCTCGATCACCATGCCGCGATCCACTGCCTTGCACATGTCATAGATAGTCAACGCGGCAACGCTGGCGGCGGTCAGGGCTTCCATTTCCACGCCGGTCTGCCCGGTCAGTTTGCAGCGCGCGGTGATGCGCACGGCATCCGCGCCCTCAGGCGCCAGTTCAACTTTGACACTGGTGAGCATCAGCGGGTGGCACAGCGGGATCAGGTCGCTGGTTTTCTTCGCTGCCTGAATGCCGGCAATGCGGGCCACGGCAAACACATCGCCCTTGGGGTGATCGCCCTGGGCAATCATCTGCAGGGTTTCTGGGCGCATGCGCACCAAGGCTTCAGCCACGGCCTCACGGACGGTCTGCGCTTTGTCGCTGACGTCAACCATGTTGGCGCGGCCTTGGGAATCGAGATGGGTTAACACGGACAGGCTCCAGGCAAGTGTCCGGCGATTGTAAACCCACGGGTCAGGTTTCGGCACCTGTGAATGCCAGGGGATTCAGACGGGAGGTTACAGCGGCGTCTGGCCCAGCAGGCATAACGGCCTGCTGGGCGAGCGCGGATGAGGGTTACATATGGGTTTCGGCGTACTCGGCGAGGATCGAACGTGGCACACCCTGCAAAGTGATGTGTACGCCATGCTCGAAGTCTTTAAAGCGCTCCGTCAGGTAGGTCAGGCCCGAGCTGGGCGCCGACAGGTAAGGGGTATCGATCTGCGCCAGGTTACCCAGGCACACCACTTTCGAGCCGCTGCCGGCACGGGTGATGATGGTTTTCATCTGGTGCGGGGTGAGGTTCTGGCATTCGTCGATCAGGATCAGGCTCTGCTGGAAGCTGCGACCACGGATGTAGTTGAGGGATTTGAACTGCAGCGGGACCTTTTGCAGGATGTAGTCGACGCTGCCGTGGGTGTTCTCGTCGTCCATATGCAAGGCTTCGAGGTTGTCGGTGATCGCGCCGAGCCAGGGCTCCATCTTCTCGGCTTCGGTGCCGGGCAGAAAGCCGATCTCCTGATCCAGCCCCTGCACGCTGCGGGTGGCGATGATGCGCCGATAGCGCTTGCTGACCATGGTCTGTTCGATGGCCGCCGCCAGGGCCAGGATGGTTTTACCGGAACCGGCTGCGCCGGACAGGTTGACCAGATGGATGTCCGGATCCAGCAGGGCAAACAGCGCCAGTGACTGGTAGATATCCCGCGGGCGAAGCCCCCAGGCTTCCTGGTGCATCAGGGGTTCCTGATGCATGTCGAGAATTAGCAGTTCGCCGTGCTTGATGCCCTTGATCCAGCCGACAAAGCCCTGCTCGTCGATGATGAACTCGTTGACGTGCACCGCCGGCAGGTTGTCGGTGAGTTGCACACGGTGCCAGGTGCGGCCGTGGTCCTGACGGGTTTCCACCTTGTTCACGCGGTCCCAGAAGGAGCCGTCCATGTTGTGGTAACCCTGCGACAGCAAGGACACGTCATCGACCAGCTGGTCGGTGTGGTAATCCTCGGAGTCGATGCCACAGGCGCGCGCCTTGAGGCGCATGTTGATGTCTTTGGTCACCAGTACCACGTTGAGACCGGGGCGGCGGGACTTCAGCTCGACCAGCTGGTTGATGATTTTGTTGTCGTTGAGGTCTTCCGGCAGCCAGGTGACCGGGGTTGCGCTCTTGCTCATCAGAATCGACAAATAGCCACAGGGGCCGCTCTTGTCACGCTGGATCGCAACGCCGTGTTCCACCTCATCCGGGTTGGCGCTGCCGAGGATCTTGTCGATCAGACGAATGGCTTGGCGGCACTCGGCGGCCACGCCCTGTTTGCCGGTTTTAAGCTTGTCCAGTTCCTCCAGTACGGTCATCGGAATTGCAACGTGGTGCTCCTGAAAATTCAGCAGCGCGTTGGGGTCGTGGATCAGCACATTGGTGTCGAGGGCGTACAGGGTTGGGGCGGTGGGCTTGGAGCGTCCGTGGTCATCCATACTCGGTCACCTTCTTGTAGTAGCCAAGCAACGCAGGGGCGAGTCTGCGCCGCGGAGGGGCCGTCGACTCCTCAGTGCCGGGGCTGAGAAGGCTGCAAAAAGGTGAGGGCCAATGGCCGCCACCTGTCTGCAGGGTTCGGCGGTCTTGCCTTTTAGATACTCCAAAAAAGATGACAGAAAAACGTATTTTTTGAGTTTTTCAGGTTTATTTATCGGAGCGACAAATAGCGCTTGGCGCACTGCGCGGTCGCCGTTAAAGTCGGAAGTCCCACCGGTTTTCGGGCCGTCATTTTTTTTACTTGTCAGCCCCGCCCCACCCTGTGCCCATCAGCACAGCGATTGACCTCCACGGTCACATGCACCAGTTCCGCAATCCCCGCCAGCCGCGCTTTGTAGCGATCCGCCGAGCCGTCACCATGGGTCACCACGCTGACGATGCAGGCGAACTGCGCCCGGCCGACACGCCATAGATGCAGATCGGCCAGTTCGGTGTCCGCCTCCTGGGCCAAGGCGCTGCGTACGCGCTCGACCACCGGGCTGTCCATCTCGCGGTCGAGCAGCACCTTGCCGGTTTCGATCAGCAGCCCCTTGGCCCACACCGCAATAATCACAGCACCGATCACGCCCATCAGTGGGTCGAGCCAGTCCCAGCCCAGCAGCAGGCCACCGAGCAAGGCGATGATGGCCGCTACTGAGGTCAGCGCATCGGCCAGCACATGGATAAAGGCGGCGTGGCGATTCAGGTCCTTGCCCGCCGCTGGCGCTGCGTGATCGTGATCGTGATCGTGATCGTGATCGTGATCGTGATCGTGATCAGCATGCGCATGCACGCCAGCGTGACTATGACCCTGGCCGTGGGCATGCTCGTGATCATGGCTATCACGCAGCAGCCAGGCAGAAGCCAGGTTGACCAACAAGCCAATGACGGCGACCCACAGCGCCATCTCGAAGGCAATTACCTGGGGCTGCAACAAACGCCAGAAGGATTCGAACGCCAGCATCGCCACCACCACCAGCAACATCAGCGAGCTGGCGAACCCGGCCAGTACCTCGACCTTCCAGGTGCCAAAAGCAAAACGTGGGTCGTTGGCGTAGCGTCGCGCCAGCAAGTAGGCCAGCGCAGTCAGGCCGATGGCGAGCATATGCGAGGCCATATGCCAGCCATCGGCGAGCAAGGCCATGGAGTTGAACGCATAGCCGGCGACAATTTCCACCAGCATGGTCGCCCCGGTCAGCGCGGCCACGCGCCAGGCCTGACGTTCAGCAGTGGTTTCCAGCGGGCGGTAGTCATGGGATGGCTCCCAGCGCGAATGGTTGCAAGCGGTCATGACAGCTCCTTGAGAGTTCGACCTGGGCAGACTACAACCCCGTGGCGGCCCCTGGGTCAAGCGCCTCAATCGCCCTTATAGGTAGTCTCAAGCGCCGGCAGCTTCTAGAATCGCCGCAGACTTTCAGGAGCACAGCTTTATGTTGATGGTGATTTCCCCGGCCAAGACCCTCGATTACGAGACGCCGCCCGCCACCCCGCGCTTTACCCAGCCCGAACACCTCGACCATGCCCAGGAGCTGATCCAGCAGCTGCGCGACTTCACCCCGGCGCAGATTGCCGAGCTGATGCACCTTTCAGACAAACTCGCCGGGCTGAATGCCGCGCGTTTCGGCAGCTGGGAGCGGCCGTTCAACCCGTCCAACGCCAAACAGGCGCTGCTGGCGTTCAAGGGTGACGTGTACACCGGGCTTAACGCCGAGGATTTCAGCGAGGCCGATTTCGACTTCGCCCAGCAGCACCTGCGCATGCTCTCAGGCCTGTATGGCGTGCTGCGTCCGCTCGACCTGATGCAGGCTTACCGCCTGGAAATGGGCACCAAGTTAGCCAACCCGCGCGGCAAGGATCTTTATGCCTTCTGGGGCGAACGCATCAGCGGCTGGCTGAATGAGGCGCTGGCGGCACAGGGCGACGACGTGCTACTCAACCTGGCGTCCAATGAGTACTTCAGCGCGGTGAAACGCAAAGCGCTGAACGCACGGATCATCGACACCGAATTCAAGGACCTGAAAAACGGCCAGTACAAGATCATCAGTTTCTACGCGAAAAAGGCCCGCGGCCTGATGGCGCGCTATGTGATCAAGGAGCGCCTGACCGACCCAGCCGGCCTCAAGGATTTCAACTACCAGGGCTATCGCTATTCGGCCGAGCACTCCAAGGCTGATAGTCTGGTATTCCTACGCGACGACCCCGAGGCCTGAGTAATGCTGATTGGCGCAATTCTGGTACTGAGCTGGCTGATCCTGCTGATCCGCTACCCGAGCAAGGCACTGCCGATCTCCCTCGGTGCGCTGATCGGTCTGGGCCTGGTCGCTAGCTGGGTGCTCTGGCAGGAAAGCCGTGAAAATCGCCACCTGGCTCACCTCGAATTGCGCCTCGACTACGCCCCCGAACGCTGCCCGGCAGATCATCCGCTGGCCCTGAATCTGAAGAATGGCAGCGAAGCCGCGCTGCTTGAGCTGCACTGGCAGATCGCCGCCTACCGCCCCGGCGACAGCGTCAACCTGGCCGAGCGCCTGTATGAAACCCCGCGATACAGCGGCCCCGGCGAATTGCTGCCCGGCGCCGATTGGCAAACCTGCCTGCCCTTACCTACCCTGCGCAGCGGCTACCGCGCCAGTACATTAGAGTTTCGCGCTGAACGCCTACAAGGCAGCTTTAGCCGCTGAGCGTTGCCCCACTAAAACAACAAGGAAAGCTGCATGACCCAGCCCAGCGTACTGATCACCGGATGCTCCAGCGGCATTGGCCGCGCCCTGGCCGAAGTGTTCCAGCAGGCCGGTTATCAGGTTTGGGCCACTGCGCGCAAAGCTGAAGACCTTAATGCCCTGAGTGAAGCGGGCTTTCACGCCGTGCAACTGGACGTCAACGATGGCCTGGGCCTGGGGCAACTGGCCGAACGCCTGAAAGCGGAAATCGGCGGCCTCGATGTGCTGATTAACAACGCCGGCTACGGCGCCATGGGCCCACTGCTCGATGGCGGCGTCGAAGCCATGCGCAAGCAATTCGAAACCAACGTGTTCTCACTGATCGGCGTGACTCGCGCGCTGTTCCCGCTGCTGCGGCAGAACAAGGGGTTGGTGGTGAATATCGGCAGCGTCTCCGGCGTACTGGTCACCCCGTTTGCCGGCGCCTACTGCGCCTCCAAGGCCGCCGTGCATGCCCTGTCCGATGCCCTGCGCCTGGAGCTAGCCCCCTTCTCCATCGGGGTGATGGAAGTACAGCCTGGTGCGATTGCCTCCAGCTTCGGCGCCAACGCCAGCCAGCAGGCCGAACAGCTGATCGACGAAGCCTCGCCCTGGTGGCCGATCCGCGACGGTATCCGCGCCCGCGCCAACGCCTCGCAGGACAACCCAACCCCAGCCAATCACTTCGCCCGCAACCTGCTGGCCGCCGTGCAGAGTAAATCCCGGCCCAACCTGGTGCGCCTGGGTAATGGCAGCCGCAGCCTGCCGCTGCTCGCAGCGCTGCTGCCTAAACGTCTGCTCGAAGCCGTATTAAAGAAACGCTTCGGCCTTAATCGCAGCCTGTAGGAGCACACCTGATGCACGAGCCAAGCCCCAACAGCGTCGCGGTTACCCGCCTGGCCCTTGGCGGCGTGGTAGCGGTTATCGTGCTCAACCTGCTGCTGCGCACCTTCGTCAAACTCGGAGGGCTGTTGACCACGGTGCTGATCGCCGCCCTGGTAGCCGCCGCTATGACCCTGTGGTTCTCCTGGCGCAACCACCGTGCGCCCCTGCAAGGTGAACGTCGCCGCTTGGTGGCGCTGTATGGCGGCATCCTCGCGCTGCTCTACCTGGGGTTACTGGCCATGATGGCGTGGAAGGATGATCCCAGCCCCATGGGGCTGCTGATCTTTGGCCTGCATTATTTTTGTTATCCGCTGATGGCCTGGCTGTTTCTCGCCAAGGGTTTTGGCAAGCGCAGTGCATAACTGCCCCCAACGCCTGACGACAGGAACGCCCATGTCATCCACCCGCCTTGTCTGCATGACGACACTCGCGCTTATCGCCTTCGCGGCCAACTCCCTGCTCTGCCGGGCAGCACTCGCCGACGGCAGCATTGATGCCGCCAGTTTTACCAGCATTCGTCTGCTCGCCGGGGCCGCCGTGCTCTGGCTGATCGTGCGCATTCGAGCCGGCAGCGCCGTGGGCCAAGGCAACTGGTTATCGGCGCTGGCCCTGTTTGCGTACGCCGCCGGCTTTTCCTTCGCTTACCTCGAACTGTCGACGGCCACCGGCGCCCTGCTGCTGTTTGGCGCGGTGCAAAGCACCATGATCGGTTATGGCCTGTATCGTGGCGAACGTCTGCGAGTATCTCAGCTTGGCGGCCTGTTGCTGGCGATTGGCGGGCTGGTCGGGTTGCTGTTACCGGGTATCTCCGCACCACCGCCACTGGCCTCGGCACTGATGCTGGGGGCGGGCATGGCGTGGGGAATCTACTCGCTGCGCGGCAAAGGTGCGGGCGATCCGCTGCAAGTCACCGCCGGCAACTTCCTCCGGGCGGTGCCGATTGCCCTGATCCTCAGCGCCACCATGCTCGGCGATCTCACACTGCAACACTCCGCTGGAGTCGCCTATGCCATCGCTTCGGGCGCGCTGGCTTCCGGACTGGGTTATGCCGTCTGGTACAGCGCCTTGCCGGCCTTGAAAGCCACCACGGCCGCCAGCGTGCAACTCAGCGTACCGGTGATCGCTGCGCTGGGCGGTGTGATGCTGCTCGCCGAACCGCTCAGCCTGCGTCTGCTCCTGGCCTCACTGGCCATACTCGGCGGCATTGCGCTGGTGATCCTGACTGGCAAGCAGACCAACCTAACCAGCCGCTGACGCGGCGGTGTGCAACCGCTGAGCGACACTCAGCGCTTGATGGTCTTGAGCAGATCGTCCGGGGTGATATAGCCCACTACACCGCCGCTGCTTTGCGCGCTGCCCGGTTGTGGCTGATGCAGGATATGGCCCTTCATCTTGCCGATGATGTGCATCTCGCACGGCTTGCAGTCGAACTTCAGGGTCAGCACTTCGTCCTGATGGATCAGCTGCATGTCCGAGACTTTGGTGCGCACGCCGGTCACGCCTTTGGCCTGCTTGGGGCACAGGTTGAAGGAGAAGCGCAGGCAGTGCTTGGTGATCATCACCGGCACGTCGCCCGCCTCTTCATGGGCTTCATACGCCGCATCAATCAGTTGTACGCCATAACGCTTGTAGAAGGTGCGCGCCTTGTCGTTGTAGACGTTGGCGAGGAAGGTCAGGTGCGACTCCGGGTACACCGGTGGCGGCACGCTGACCGGTTTACGCCCGCCACGCGGGTGAGCGGCGACGCGGGCCTGGGTCAGGGCTTCGATGGCCTCGCGGCGCAGGGCTTTGAGTTGCGAGCCTGGCACAAACGGCACGACCTCACAGTCAATCTGCGCGCCAGTGCTGTAGTAGATGGTGGTGCCCAGTTTGCTCAGGCCATCGGCCAGTTGCTCACGGGCTTGTTCAGCATCCTTGGCGGCGGCGAACGGCCCGGCCAGGCTAATGCGGGCGCTGATGCCCTCCTCACTGGTGACGCTCACATTCAACTGATCGCCCTGAACCGCCAACTGCCAGCTAACCGCGATACGCCGCTCGGCCGAGGTCTTGAGCAGGGCCTGCTGCCAGTTATGGTCGAGGTTGCGGTTAAGCGGATGCTGCGGGCGCACGCGGTGCATGGCTTCGGGCATCTCATTAGGCTCGACGCGGTAGCGGTAACGCTTCTCGCCCTCCTCGTCGAACTCGCCTTTCAGCTCGCAGATATTGGCGCGAAAACCTACCACTTCACGCTTGATCAGCACGTTCAGGCCATCGCCGTTGGACAGCGGCGTGTCGGTGACGGCGATCAGGTCGCGTTTGCCGACTTTCTCCACATAGCCAACCGAGAGCCCGGTAAAGGTCGGCGAGTCGAACGCGCCGATGTCCACCTTGCGGTCGGTGACGAAATAATCGGTGCTGCCGCGGTGGAAGGTCTTGTCGGTGTCCGGGGTGAAGAAGTGCTCGGTACGCCCGCTGGCGGCGCGGGCCAGGTGCGGGCGCTGTTCGAGAATCGCATCCAGCTCGCGGCGGTAATGCGCGGTGATGTTCTTCACGTAGCTCATGTCCTTGTAGCGCCCCTCGATCTTGAACGAGCGTACGCCGGCATCCACCAGATGAATCAGGTTGTCGGTCTGGTTGTTGTCCTTCATCGACAGCAGGTGCTTGTCATAGGCCACCACGCGGCCCTGGTCGTCTTTCAGGGTGTAGGGCAGGCGGCAGGCTTGCGAGCAGTCACCCCGGTTGGCGCTGCGCCCGGTCTGCGCATGGGAGATATTGCACTGCCCGGAGAAGGCCACACAGAGCGCACCGTGGATAAAGAACTCAACCGCCGAATCGACGTTGCGGCAGATGGTGTTGATCTCTTGCAGGTTCAGCTCGCGGGCCAGCACCAGCTGGGAGAAGCCGGCGTTGTCGAGGAAGCGGGCTTTCTCCAGAGTGCGGATATCGCACTGGGTGCTGGCGTGGATCTCGATGGGCGGCAGGTCCATTTCCATCACGCCCATGTCCTGCACGATCAGCGCATCGATGCCCGCCTCGTACAGCTGCCAGATCATCTGCCGCGCCGGCTCCAGCTCATCCTCATGCAGGATGGTGTTGAGGGTGACAAACACCCGCGCATGGAACAGATGGGCAAACTGCACCAGCTCGGCAATGTCCGCCACGCTGTTGCTGGCGTTGTGCCGCGCACCGAAGCTGGGGCCGCCGATATACACGGCATCGGCGCCGTGCAGGATGGCTTCCTTGGCAATCGCGGTATCGCGCGCCGGGCTTAACAGTTCGAGGTGGTGCTTGGGCAGGGACATGGCGTGGGTATCGGGCAGTCAATCAGGGCGGGCATTTTACTCCTAAAGGCGGATTTGTCTGTGCCCGCTTGGCAGTCACGCAAACACTGTATAGGCATACAGACAAAGCCCGCGTAGAATTGCCCGATCAAATTCAGTCGAGAATGGCGCGGTGGATCTACAACAGGGCTTTCTGCTGACCCGACACTGGCGTGATACGCCGGCCGGCACGCAGGTGGAGTTCTGGTTGGCCACCGACAACGGCCCACGCCTGCTGCGCCTGCCGTTGCAAACTTCGGTGGCGTTTATTCCGGCTGCGCAACTCGAGCGGTCGCAGGCGCTGCTGGCGGGCGAACGTGGCGTCGAGCTGCGCCCGCTGGGCCTCAAGGACTTTCATCAGCGCCCGGTGCTGGGGCTGTATTGCCAGCAGCATCACCAACTGATCGACCTCAGCAAGCTGCTGCGCCGCGCGGGTGTCGAGGTGTACGAGGCCGATGTGCGCCCGCCCGAACGCTACCTGATGGAGCGCTTTATCACCGCTCCGGTGCAGTTCACCGGCACGCCCGATGCGACCAATCCCGCTCTGCTGCTGGAGGCGCAGATCAAGCCCTGCGAGGGTTACCGCCCCACGCTCAAGCTGGCCTCGCTGGACATCGAAACCAATGCCTTTGGTGAGCTGTACTCCATCGCCATTGAAGGCTGCGGCCAGCGCAACGTCTATATGCTCGGCCGTACGCCGGAACAACCGCCGCAGGTGGATTTCCAGCTGCACTACTGCGCCAGCCGTGGCGAGCTGCTTGAATGCCTGAACCAGTGGATGGCAGATCATGACCCGGACGCGCTTATCGGCTGGAACCTGGTGCAGTTCGACTTGCGTGTGCTGCATGAACACGCACGCAACCTGGCCATTCCCCTGCGCTTGGGCCGCGATGGCAGCGAGATGCAGTGGCGTGAGCATGGCAGTGGCAACGGTCACTTCTTTGCCGATGCCGCCGGTCGCTTGATCATCGACGGCATCGAGTCGCTGCGTTCGGCGACCTGGAGCTTTCCCTCGTTCAGCCTGGAAAACGTCGCGCAAACCCTGCTTGGCGAAGGCAAGGATATCTCCACGCCCTACCAGCGCATGGACGAAATCGACCGTATGTTCCGCGAGGACAAACCCGCTCTGGCACGCTACAACCTGCGCGATTGCGAGCTGGTTACACGGATCTTCGGCAAAACCACGATCCTCGATTTCCTGCTGGAGCGCGCCACGGTCACCGGCCTGCCCGCCGACCGCAGCGGCGGCTCGGTGGCGGCCTTCGAGCATCTGTATATGCCGCTGATGCACCGCCGTGGCTTTGTCGCGCCGAACCTGGGGGACAACCCGCCGCAAGCCAGCCCCGGCGGTTTTGTCATGGAGTCGCAGCCGGGGCTGTACGAGTCAGTGCTGGTACTCGATTACAAGAGCCTGTACCCGTCGATTATCCGCAGCTTTCTGATCGACCCGGTGGGGCTGATCGAGGGCCTGCGCCAGCCCGATGACGCGCACTCAGTACCGGGGTTTCGCGGCGCGCGTTTCTCCCGCAACCAGCACTGCCTACCGGCCATAGTTGAGCGCGTATGGCAGGGCCGCGAGGCAGCCAAGCGCGAGCACAATGCGCCGTTGTCGCAAGCGCTGAAGATCATCATGAACACCTTCTACGGCGTGCTCGGTTCCAGCGGTTGCCGCTTCTTCGATACGCGCCTGGCCTCCTCCATCACCCTGCGCGGCCACGAGATCATGGCACGCACCCGCGCGCTGATCGAAGCCGAAGGCTATGAGGTGATCTACGGCGATACCGACTCCACTTTTGTCTGGCTCAAGCGCCCGCATGCTGAAGAGGACGCCGCACAGATCGGCCGCGCACTGGTGGTCAAGGTCAATGCCTGGTGGCGCGATCACTTGCGTGATGAGTACGGCCTGGAAAGCGCCTTGGAACTGCAGTTCGAAACCCATTACCGGCGTTTTCTGATGCCGACCATTCGCGGCACCGAGGAAGGCAGCAAGAAGCGCTACGCCGGGCTGATCACCCAGCCTGACGGTGGCCACAAGATGGTCTACAAAGGCCTGGAAACCGTGCGCAGCGACTGGTCGCCGCTGGCCCAGCAGTTTCAGCGCGAGCTGTATGAGCGCATCTTTCTCGGCCAACCCTATCAGGACTATGTGCGTGGCTACGTCGAGCGCACCCTAAGCGGCGAGCTGGATGAGCAACTGGTCTACCGCAAACGCCTGCGCCGCCTGCTCACCGATTACGAACGCAACGTACCGCCCCATGTGCGCGCCGCGCGCCTGGCCGACGAGTTCAACGCCGCCCACGGTCGACCGCTGCAGTACCAGCGCGGCGGCTGGATCAGCTACGTGATCACGACTGCTGGCCCGCAACCGCTGGAAGCGCGAAGCGCCGCAATCGACTACGACCACTACCTGACCCGCCAACTGCAACCGGTGGCAGATGCCATCCTGCCGTTTGTCGAGGATGATTTTGCAACCTTGATCGGCGGGCAACTAGGCTTGTTTTAGGCAAGCCGCGCCACTAAAAACCCGTCATTAATTGTCAGGACGACACCCATGCTGCACACCCTCGCCGTCGCCAACTACCGCTCAATCAATACCCTGGTGCTACCGCTGGGTCGGCTCAATCTGGTGACCGGGGCCAATGGCAGCGGCAAGTCGAATCTCTATCGCGCCCTGCGCCTGCTGGCGGAAACCGCCCAGGGCGGCGTGGTCAATGCATTGGCTCGTGAGGGCGGATTGGATTCCACCTTCTGGGCCGGGCCGGAAACCCTCAGCCGGCGCATGCTCAGCGGCGAGGTGCCGGTGCAGGGCGGCCCACGCAAGGAGGCCCGGCGCCTGCGCCTGGGTTTTGCCGGCGATGATTTCAGCTATGCCATTTCCCTCGGGCTGCCGGAGTCCAACTCCGGCGAAAGCCGCGATATGCCCAGCGCTTTCGCCCTGGACCCCGAGATCAAACGCGAATGCATCTGGGCCGGGGGCAGCTTTCGCCCCGCCTCGCTGCTGGTGGATCGCGCCGGCGCGATGGTGCGTATGCGTGAGGGGCGCAACTGGCAGGTGATGGCCCAGCACCTGCCGAGCTTCGACAGCCTGTATGAGCAGATCGGCAATGATCCGGCCTGCCCGGAAGTCTCCCACCTGCGCGAGCATATTCGCCGTTGGCGCTTCTACGATCACTTTCGCAGCGATGCCGAAGCGCCCGCGCGCCAGCCGCAACTGGGCACCCGCACCCCGGCGCTGCACCACGACGGCCGTGACCTGGCAGCGGCGTTGCAGACCATTCGTGAAATCGGCGATGCCGCAGCGCTGGATACAGCCATCAGCGACGCCTTCCCCGGCGCACATTTGCGTATCGACTTTCAACAAGGCGGGCGTTTCGCCGTAGAACTGCAACAGGACGGCCTGCTGCGGCCGTTGTCGGCCAGCGAACTGTCGGACGGCACCCTGCGCTATCTGCTGCTGGTCGCCGCCCTGCTCACCCCACGGCCACCCACACTGATGGTGCTGAATGAGCCGGAGACCAGCCTGCACCCCGACCTGCTGCCAGCCCTCGGCCGGCTGATCATCGCCGCGTCGCAGCACACCCAGGTCTGGGTGGTGTCCCACGCCAGCCGCCTGATCGCCACCCTGGAGCAACACCCCGAGTGCAACGCCATCGTCCTGGAAAAACAGCTGGGACAAACCGTGGTTCAGGGTCAGGGCATGCTCGACGAGCCGGCGTGGAAGTGGCCGAGTTAACCCTTGGCGGCCAGGGCAGGCGTTGCCGGCAGCGCCTTGGGCTTACGAAACACCAGCACGTTACCCAGCATCACCAGCAGCAAACCGAATAGCGCCGGCGCGGTCCACTGGTAGCCCTCGGCAAATACCGAGATATTCAGCGCCACCACCGGGAACAACACGGTGCAGTAGGCCGCGCGCTCCGGGCCCATACGCCCGACCAGGGTCAGGTAGGCGGTAAAGCCGATCACCGAGCCGGGAATCGCCAGATACAGCAGAGTGCCGACGTAACGGGTGTTCCACTCGAAACCGAACGGCGTGCCGCTGACCAGGCAGATCGCCACCAGCATCAGCGCGCCATAGAGCATGCCCCAGGCATTGGTGGTCAAAGGCTTGAGCCCGGCCTTCTGCTGCAGGCTGGAGAGCATATTGCCGGCGGAGAAACACAGCGTACCGAGCAATGCCAGGCCGATGCCCAGCAGGGTTTCATGGCTGGCTTCCTGCCCGGCCAGTTCCGGCCAGAACAGCAGCGCCAGGCCGCCCAAGCCCAGCGCGCCACCGACCAGTACATTGGCGGCGATCTGCTGCTTGAAGAACAGCCGCGCGTTGAGCGCATTCCACAGCGTTGCAGTGGAAAAGATCACCGCCACCAAACCGCTGGGTATCCACTGGCTGGCGGTGTAGAAGCACATAAAGTTAATGCAGAACAGACACAGCCCCTGCACCAGGCAGATCAGCTGGCCGCGCGTATCGAGTTTCTGCAAACGGCCGCTAAGCAGCAGAATGGCGAACAGCACCAGCGAGGCCAGGGCAAAGCGATAGGCGATGGACGCAGCAATCGCTACTTCGCCCAGTTGCAGTTTGAGAGCAATCCAGGTGGTGCCCCAGATCAGTACGGTGAGCAGATAGAGCGACAGATTCATCAACAGACTCCCTTTGAATATTCAGGAGTCTGCGCCTGATCGACCCGGCTGTTCTTGCACAAACTTGCGCTTTTTACTCCTTCAGACTGCTCGCGCGGTGCCGAGGCAGCCCGATGGAAATCAATGCCGCCAGCAGGACAAAAGCCGAGGACACCCACAGGCACGCCTCCAGGCCATGGGCCTGATACACCCAGCCCGACAGCAGCGTACCGAGCAACCGGCCGAGGGCGTTGGACATGTAGTAGAAGCCGACATCCAGCGACACGCCATCTTCCTTGGCGTAGCTGACGATCAGGTAACTGTGCAGCGAGGAGTTCACCGCAAACAGCGCGCCAAACACCATCAGCCCGCTGAGCAATACCCACTGCGCCGGCAAATCACTGTTCAGACCCAGGGCAATAGCGGCGGGCAAACCAGCCAGCACGGCAGCCCAGGCGAATGCCGCGCGACCATCCGGCAACTGGCCGCTGGCCTTGCCAGTGATGGCAGGGGCGAAAGACTGCACCATGCCATAGCCAATCACCCAGGCAGCGAGAAAACCGCCGACCATCCAGAAATCCCAGCCAAATACGCTGGACAGGTACACCGGCAGCGCCACCACAAACCACACATCGCGGGCACCGAATAAGAACAAGCGGGCGGCTGACAGAATATTGATCGCCCGGCTCTTGGACAGCATGTCGCGAAACTTCGGTTTGGCTTTCGACTTGCCCAGATCCTTTTTCAGCAGCAACAGACTGGCCAGCCAGATCAGCGCCAGCAAAGCGGCCATGGCCAGCACCGCCCCAGCGAAGCCGAGCAACGCCAGCAGCGCGCCACCCATAAAGAAGCCCACGCCCTTCAGCGCGTTTTTCGAACCAGTAAGGATCGCCACCCACTTGTACAAGGTGCCCTGCTGACTGTCCGGCACCAGCAGCTTGATCGAGCTCTTGGCGCTCATCTTGTTCAGGTCTTTGGCGATCCCCGACAGCGCCTGCGCGCCCATCACCCAGGGAATGGTCAACCAGGCCGCCGGCACGGTAAGCATCAGCAAGGCTGCCACCTGCAGGCCCAGGCCGATATTCATGGTGCGATTCAGCCCCAGCCGCGCGCCCAGGTAGCCGCCGACCAGATTGGTCACCACACCGAAAATCTCATAGAACAGAAACAGCGCGGCGATCTGCAGTGGCGTGTAACCCAAGCTGTGAAAATGCAGCACCACCAACATGCGCAGCGCGCCGTCGGTAAGGGTAAAGGCCCAGTAGTTGCCGGTCACCAGCAGGTATTGGCGCACTTCTGGGGCTAGGCGGGATAAGGCGTGCATGTGCTGATTTCCTGATCAATCGCGGTGTCTTTAGCCCCTCTCCCCAAAGGGACGAGGGAGCGGATTTCATGCGGTTTGAAGAAATCCACGAAATGAAGCGGGAGGCGTAACACTCCCCTCTTCCGCTTGAGGGAGAGGGGTTGGGGGAGAGGGCCGCAGTTATTGCGCACCCACCATCCGCGCCAATTCCACCGCGCGATTGGCGTAGCCCCATTCGTTGTCGTACCAGGCGTAGAGCTTCACCTGGGTGCCGTTGACCACCATGGTCGACAGCGCATCGATAATCGAAGAGCGCGGGTCGGTGCGGTAGTCGATGGACACCAGCGGCCGCGTCTCATACCCAAGAATCCCCGCTAGCGGCCCCTCGGCGGCAGCCTTAAGCAGTGCGTTGACCTCCTCCACCGTAGTGGCGCGCTCGACTTCGAACACACAATCAGTCAACGAGGCGTTTGCCAGCGGTACGCGCACGGCGTGGCCATTCAGCTTGCCGCGCAGTTCGGGGAAGATCTCGGCAATCGCCGTGGCTGAGCCGGTGCTGGTGGGGATCAGGCTCATGCCGCTGGCCCGCGCCCGGCGCAGATCCTTGTGTGGCGTATCGAGGATGCTCTGGGTATTGGTCAGGTCGTGGATGGTGGTGATCGAGCCGTGGCGGATGCCAAGGTTTTCGTGGATCACCTTGACCACCGGGGCCAGACAGTTGGTGGTGCAGGAGGCGGCGGTAACGATGCGATGCTGCGCCGGGTCGAACAGCTGCTGGTTGACGCCCATAACGATATTCAGCGCACCGGCTTCCTTAACTGGCGCGCAGACCACCACGCGTCTCACGCCTTGGTCGAGATAGGCCTGCAGCACCGCGACGGTTTTCATCTTGCCGCTGGCCTCGATTACCAGATCGCAGCCGCTCCAGTCGGTATCGACGATGGCCTTGTTGGCCGTGACCTGAATGCGTTTGCCGTCGATCAGGATGTACTCGCCCTCACTGCTCGCCTCGTGCTGCCAGCGGCCATGCACCGAGTCGAAATTGATCAGATGGGCATGGGTCGGCGCATCGCCGGCCGGGTCGTTGATCTGCACAAATTCGAATTCCGGCCAACCCCAGGCAGCGCGCAGCGCCAGACGACCGATACGACCAAAACCGTTGATACCTACCTTGATAGCCATAAACGAATTCCCTCTAGAAAGTGGTTAGGCACTACGCGGCGCAAACATAATGATCGCCATACCGAGCAGGGCCACAGCCGCGCCCAGCAGGTCCCAATGGGTCGGACGGATACCGTCCACCAGCCATAGCCAGATAATGGCCATCGCCACATACACCCCGCCATAAGCGGCATACACCCGCCCGGCGGCAGTTGGATGCAGAGTCAGCAGCCAGGCGAACAGCGCCAGCGAGGCGGCGGCCGGCAGCAGCAACCAGATGCTCTTACCCTGCTTGAGCCACAGGTACGGCAGGTAGCAGCCGATGATCTCGGCCAGCGCCGTCAGAGCAAACAGGCCCAGGGTGTTGAGCATGCTCATCTCAGTTGCCGAACTGGGCGATCCAGCCCGCATGGGCCGGATGCTGGATGGCTTTCGGCCGCAGCGCCTGCACCAGGCTGATGGCCTCGCTGCGGGCGATGCCCAGCTCGATGAGGATGCGCGCAGCAATCAATCCGGTACGTCCGGAGCCGCCTTTGCAGTGGATGGCGATGGCCTTGTCGGCCGCCAGCAGCTCAGCAATCTGCACCATCGCCGCCGGCCAGGCGGCGTCGAAATCCGCCTGCGGCACCTGCTCATCGGCCACTGGCAAGTGCAGCCAAAGCAGATCTTGCGCAGCGCATAGCGCGGGCAAATCGCTAGCAGCGTTTTGCGCCAGTTCGGCGTATGGCATCAGGGTCAGCACGGCATCGGCGCCAGCCTGTTTCAGGGTGTTCAGGGCGCTGTCGATGCTGCTGTCCTTGGTGCCTGGGCAAGGCGTAAAGATCAACCGGCCGGGACGATTGGGAATGCTGAGAACATCAAAGGGATGGGACATGCGGAGTGATCCTGAAAATTAAATTGAAGCCTGACTGACCCGTTTGGACAGCTGCTCGGCCGACTCCTTGCGCTCGGAGTAGCGGTCCACCAAGTAGTCCGTTTGGCCGCGCAGCAACAGGGTGAACTTGACCAGCTCTTCCATCACGTCCACCACGCGGTCGTAATAGGCCGAAGGCTTCATCCGCCCGGCGTCGTCAAATTCGAGAAATGCCTTGGCCACCGAAGACTGGTTGGGGATGGTGAACATGCGCATCCAGCGCCCGAGCACACGCATCTGATTGAGCGCATTGAAGGATTGCGAGCCGCCGCTGACCTGCATCAGCGCCAGGGTCTTGCCCTGGGTCGGCCGCACAGCGCCCATGCTCAGGGGAATCCAGTCGATCTGCGATTTGAACACCCCGGTCATCGCTCCATGGCGCTCCGGCGAGCACCAGACCATGCCCTCGCTCCACAGCACCAGCTCACGCAGCTCCGTCACCTTGGGGTGATCCTCGGGGGCGTCGTCCGGCAACGGCAGGCCGCTGGGGTTGAAGATCCGCGGTTCAGCACCGAACTGCTCAAGCAGACGCGCGGCTTCTTCAGTCAGCAGGCGGCTATAGGAGCGCGCGCGGTTGGAGCCATAAAGCAGCAGAATGCGCGGCTTATGGGTGACGGTTGGCTGTACCAGCGTGTCCGCCGTGGGAATGTCCAGCAGCTCAGGGTCGATATTCGGCAGTTCGGGGCTCATGGTCTTGCTCCAGAAAACAATGGCTCAGCCGCACAACGAGGCGCGATCAGGACGGTCACGCATGCTGTGCAGACGCAGGCGGTCTTCGGCCAGTTGCGGGTCGGCAGCCTGGAGCACCTGCGCCAGGATCTGCCCGACCCAGGCCGGCAACTGCGGATGCAGACGGTAGTAAACCCATTGCCCGGCGCGGCGATCCTGGAGCAGGCCGCTGCTGCGCAGCTGGGCTAAATGGCGGGAGATCTTCGGCTGGCTTTCCTCAAGGGCGGCGGTCAGCTCACAGACGCACAGCTCGCCTTCCTGAGCAATCAGCTGGGTCATGCGTGCGCGCGTGTCATCGGCCAGGCATTTGAACAGCGTGACCGGCGCAAGCATTTGCGACGGGGCCTGGGGCTTGCTCTTAACCAGCACGAACATCTTGATGCGCTCGTGGATCTGCTGCAGGCAGTGCTTGTAGGCATTCTGCTGCTGGCTGCTGGCGGGGTCCTCGAAATCCCAGGCGATGTATTCGCCGGCCCCGGGCAAGGTGCTGCACTCGAAGGCGGACTTGTCGCACAGGGTGATCACGTAATCGAACTGCTGGCCATCAAAACTCTCCAGCGCCTTGCTGTGCAGGCCTTCCGTGCTGACGCCCAACTGCTCCAGGGCCTGGCGCGCACGGGGATCGACCTCACCAGGCAAAGTGCCGGCGCTAAAAACCTCATAGCCTTCGGGGTCGGTATGGCGTAGCAGCGCTTCAGCCATTTGCGAGCGGGCAGCATTGGCCACACAGAGAAACAGCACGCGAATCTTTTGGCTCATGGGGTGATGCCCGATAAATACGATTTTGCGAATATATTGCCAACCGTATATGTTGTAAACCGTATATTTACCTCGACTCAGGCCGATCCAGATCAATACCCCGCGCAGCACAGCTGACTAGACTCGCGGCACATCCAAGGAATTGCGCATGACCACCTCACTCGAATCCGCAGCCCACCCAGTCGCCTCGCCGCTCGGCCTGTTCGAGCGCTACCTGACGCTCTGGGTGTTTCTCTGCATCCTCGGCGGCACCCTGCTCGGCCTGTTTGCGCCGACAGCGGCGCAGGCGGTGGGCGCGCTGGAAGTTGCTCAGGTGAATATCCCGGTGGGGCTGCTGATCTGGGTGATGATCATTCCCATGCTGATGAAGATCGACTTCAGCGCCATCGGCGAGGTCTACCAGCAGCGCGCCGGCCTGGGCGTGACGCTAAGCATCAACTGGCTAATCAAACCGTTCACCATGGCGTTTATGGCCTGGCTGTTTCTACGCCATGTGTTCGCCGATTGGCTGCCAGCCGAACAGCTCGACAGCTACGTGGCCGGGCTGATTCTGCTTGGCGCCGCGCCCTGCACCGCGATGGTGTTCGTGTGGAGCAACCTGTGTAGGGGCAACGCCAATTTCACCCTGACCCAAGTGGCGATCAACGACCTGGTGATGGTGTTCGCCTTCGCCCCTATCGTTGCCCTGCTACTGGGGGTTTCGTCGATTCCGGTGCCGTGGGACACCCTGTTGCTGTCGGTGGTGATGTATATCGTCATCCCCCTGGCGATCGCCCAATTTATCCGCGCGCGCCTGCTGCGCCATGGTGATGCGGCGTTGCAGGCGGTGCTTACGCAAATCGGCCCATTCTGCATCCTTGCCCTGCTGGCCACTCTGGTGCTGCTGTTCTCCTTCCAGGGCCAGACCATCGTTGCCCAGCCGTTGATCATCGCCATGCTCGCGGTGCCGATCCTGCTGCAAACGCTGTTTATCGCCGCGCTGGGTTACTGGATGTGCCGACAGCTCAAGGTGCGCCATGACATCGCCGGGGCGGCGGCAATGATCGGCGCGTCGAACTTCTTCGAGTTGGCGGTGGCAGTCGCCATCGCGCTCTACGGCTTCAACTCCGGCGCCGCACTGGCCACGGTGGTCGGCGTGCTGATCGAAGTACCGGTGATGCTCTGGCTGGTGCGCAGAATCAATGCCAGCAAGGAGTGGTACGAACGCACGCAGGGCTAAAAGCGCAAATCCGACGGTTAATAGCCATTCACTCGCAAGCCAGCAGATAACCTTACCGAGCGGTATAAGTGGCGAGTCGACAGCCTATGCCCGGCAGGCTAGCGTCAATACAGGGTGTCGCTGACGCATGCGCACCCGCCACACTGCCTGAGCCACCCGGCCTAGCCGGTCGCTGTAGCCTGAGGTACGCCGCATGTCTTCTCGCCTTGGCAACGCGCTTGCGTTTGTTTTCTGGTGTTTTCTCAGCTCGACGCTGCATGCCGACGCCAAGTGGGAATCACTGGACTTCATCACCGAAGAATTCCCACCCTACAACTACACCGAAAGCGGCATCGCCCGTGGCATTACCGTGGACATTCTGCTGGAAGCGGCCGCCAGCGCCGGCCTGCCCATCACGCGCCGGGATATTCGTTCACTGCCCTGGGCGCGCGGTTATCAGATGGCGCGCAAAGGCCCGGGGGTGATGCTGTTTTCCATGACCCGCACCGAGGCGCGCAGCTCGCAGTTCAAATGGGTTGGGCCGATCATGCCCAGCCGCATCGTGTTGCTGGCGCGCCGGGATAGCCAGATACAGATCAAGCAAACGGCAGACCTCAGCGCGCAGCGCATCGGGGTGATTCGCGATGATGTCGGCCATCACCTGCTGAATAGTCTGGGCATCAAAGACAATCAGCTGCAGATCTCCGCCAGCGCGATCCAACTGGCCAATCTGCTACACAACAGCCGCATCGACCTGTGGGCCTACGACGAAACCACCGCCTACTGGTTTATCCGCAACCTGGACATGCACAGCCACGACTTCACCCCGGTGCATGTGCTCAAGGAAAGTGCCATGTATTACGCCTTCAGCCTGGACACCGACGCGGTGCAACTGACCCGTCTGCAGAACAGCCTGAACGCGCTCAAGCAACAGCCGCGCTACCTGGAAATCCTCGACAGCTACAAATAGTCGCGCCTTGCATAATCTTGCGCTTTTCTGCCGGCGGGGGCTGGCACGCCAGCAGGCCCGGCGTAGCATGGGGCGACGGAGGATTTATGTCGCAACTTGAGCACCTACAGGTTTTCCAGAGCATGCACAGCTCGCCCAACACCCGCCTGCACCGCAGTGCCGAGCTGGGTGATGGGCTGGCGGCTGCCGTGTGGAGCAACCGCCATGATGCCCGCGACTACCAGGCCCCCAGCCACCACACATTGTCCTGCTACCTGGCCGGCGGCACCGGCACCTTCCGTCGCGAAAGCCCGCACAGCAAAGGCGCGCCGGACAAGCTGTGCATCCTCCCGGCGGGGCATCAGTCGGCGTGGGTGATCAACGGTGAGATCCAGCTGGCCCATCTGTATATCAGCCAGGAGCAATTCGCCCTGGCGGCCGTCATTCTGCTGGACCGTGAACCACGGGAACTGGAGCTGCGCGAAGGCACCTTTCTCGATGACCCGCAGCAGGCCCAGCGCTTTCGTCAGCTCAGCCAGTTGGACTGGCAGGAACCCGCCGAACGCTTGCTCACTAGCAGTCTGGCCCATGGCCTGATCAACCACGCCCTGCTGTCCCAGGTTGGCCGCCGCGAGGGGCTGCGCCTGACCGGCGGCCTGGCGCCCAGCCAACGACGACTAGTACGCGAGTTTATCCAGGCCAACCTCAGTGAGGCGCTCAGCCTGGGCCAGTTAGCCGGGTTGTGTGCACTCTCCGAATACCATTTCGCGCGGATGTTCCAGCTCAGCTTCGGCCTGCCACCGCACCGCTATGTGTTGGCCCAGCGCCTACGCCAAGCCCAGCACCTGCTGCAACACACGGCCCAACCGCTGGCCGAGGTGGCGCTAGCCTGTGGCTTTGCCAGTGCCAGCCACTTCAATAACCGCTTCCGCCAGGCCTTTAGCGCCACGCCGGGACAGTACCGCGCCGCCCTGCAACAGCCCTGATCCCACGCCAGTCGCATCAATCTGCCGCATACCTGCCTATCAGGCCCTGCTACTTGCGCACTCAGCAGCTGAAAACAGCCTGCTAATCCCGCGCAGGCTGTGCAAGAATCATCGGCTGCCTTCGAGAAAGCTGCCCATGCCACGACTCACTCACACGCCTGCCCGGTGCCGCTGATGGCCCTCGATATCCTGCATCTGCGCCAGGAAGACTGGCGTGCGGAATTCGGCGCGGGCGATCTGCAACGCGGTCAGGGCTATGCCGCCCAGGGCCGAAGCCGCCTGCTCAGCCTCAAGGACAACACCCTGCTGGCCAGCTGCCGTGGCTCGGGCAGCCAAACCTACCAGCAGCGCATCACCCTGCATCATTACGGCCAGGGCTGGGGCGTGACCGGCCATTGCAGCTGCCCGGTGGGCTTCAACTGTAAACACGTGGCCAGCGCCCTGCTCACCCTGCAACAGCAGCAGGAACAGGGCGTCGATCTGTCGCCGCTGGTCGTCAGCAACCCGCAGGTGCGAGAAGAATCCCTGGAGAATCTGCAACCGGCGCCGGTGCTGAGCCTCGGCAGCCTGGTGCGCGTGCACTTCGATGCGCGTAAGGGCCGCATGCAGGAACAGACCCAGCACCGCGCCGCCCTGGCTTTCGACTACCAAGGCCACCTGGCCTCCGGCAAACAGGGCAAGGATCTGCTGATCAAGCAGGGCCCCGGCCTCAGCCTGCGCATCGTGCGTAACCTCAGCAGTGAAACCCAGTTGCGCAAGCGCCTGGAGCAAACCGGCCTGCAAGTGGCCCTGCGACAGAGCGAAGCGCTGCCGGAAAGCGCCGGCGAGGCCTACGAGCAGCCCAACGAGGCCGCCTGGCTAGTGTTTATCCGCGAGCAGCTGCCGCAGCTGCGTGAGGAAGGCTGGCAGATTCGCATGCAGCCGGACTTTCAGTACAACCTGGCGCAGGTCGATGACTGGTACGCCGAAGTCGAAGAAGACCCCGAGCAGACCTGGTTCGATCTGGAGCTGGGCATCGAGGTCGAGGGCCAGCGCATCAGCCTGCTGCCGATTCTGCTGCAAGCAATCCGCCAGAAGCCCTGGTTGCTCAACGGCGAAGCCCTGAGTAAACGCGACGATGATGAGGTGATCCTGGTCAGCCTGCCGCACAACCACAAGCGCGCAGCACTGCCGCTGGCCCGGCTGAAGCCGTTGCTGGCGACCCTGGGCGAGCTGTTTGTGCGCGAGCCGGGCGAATCCAGCCAGCGCCTGCGCCTGTCGCGCCTGGATGCGTCCCGCCTCAATCATCTGCAACAAGGTCCAGCCATCAGCTGGCAAGGTGGCGGCCAGCTGCGTGAGTTTGCCCAACGTCTGCAGCAGCTGGACAACGCCACCGTGCAAGCGCCAGCGGGGCTGCACGCCGAGCTGCGCCCCTACCAACTGCAGGGGCTGGCCTGGATGCAGGGGTTGGCCGAGCTGGATGTCGGCGGCTTGCTGGCCGATGACATGGGCCTGGGCAAAACCCTGCAGACCCTCGGCCATATCCTCTGCGAGTTCAACGCCGGACGCCTGACTCACCCGGCGCTGATCGTCATGCCCACCAGCCTGATCCCCAACTGGCAGGACGAAGCCACGCGTTTCACCCCGCAGCTCAAGGTGCTGGCCCTGCACGGGCCGAAACGTCGGGCGCTGTTCAAGTTGATCGACCAGCACCAGATCATCCTCACCACCTACGCCCTGCTGCCGCGCGACCTCAAGGCCCTGAGTGCCTACCGCTATCGCCTGCTGATTCTGGATGAAGCACAGAACATCAAGAACCCGCGCAGCAAGGCGGCCGTCGCCGCCGGGCAACTGCAGGCCGGGCAACGCCTGTGCCTGACCGGCACGCCACTGGAGAATCACCTGGGCGAGCTGTGGTCACTGTTCAACTTCCTCATGCCCGGCTGGCTCGGTGACAGCAAAAGCTTTACTCGCGACTACCGCACGCCGATTGAAAAGAACGCCAATCAGCAGCGCCTGACCCACCTCACCGGGCGGATCAAACCGTTCATCCTGCGTCGCACCAAGGAACAGGTGGCCAGCGAACTGCCGCCGAAAACCGAAATAACCCACTGGGTCGAACTCAGCGCGGCGCAGCGCGACCGTTACGAAACCCTGCGCCTGGCCATGGACCAAAAGGTCCGTGCAGAGATTGCCCGCCAGGGTCTGGCGCGCAGCCAGATCGTGATTCTCGAAGCGCTATTACGCCTGCGCCAGGCCTGCTGCGACCTGCGCCTGCTCGGCGAGGAAGGCGACAGCTGCCTGACCAGCGCAGATTCCGGCAAACTCAGCGGGTTGTTGGACATGCTTGAAGAGCTGTTCGCTGAAGGCCGGCGGGTGCTGCTGTTCTCGCAGTTCACCTCGATGCTGGCGTTGATCGAAGCCGAATTGAAGGCGCGCAACATTCCCTACGCCAAGCTCACCGGCAGCACCCAGGATCGCCGCACCCCGGTGCAGCAGTTCCAGGCTGGCGAACTGCCGATCTTCCTGATCAGCCTGAAAGCCGGTGGCGCGGGGCTTAACCTCACTGCCGCCGATACGGTGATCCACTTCGACCCCTGGTGGAACCCGGCCGCCGAAGCCCAGGCCAGCGACCGCGCCTACCGCATCGGCCAGGACAAGCCGGTGTTCGTCTACAAACTGATCGCCCGTGGCAGCGTGGAAGAGAAGATCCAACAACTGCAGCAGGCCAAGGCCAACCTGGCCCGTGGCGTGCTGGAAGGCGGCAGCCAGTCCCAGCTGCAGCTCAGCGAAGACGACCTGCAGGCGCTGTTTGCGCCGTTAAGCGACTGATCAGCTCTGCGCCTCAGTCATCGCTCTGCGCATCATCACGCTCGGCCGCCTCATCTGCAGCATTGGTCTTTTTCCGTGGCCCACCAGCCTGCACCGCCGGAAAGCGCGACGAGGCATAGCGCACCACAAAGATCGCCAATGCCAGTAACAGAATCGCACCGGAGACCATCACCACACCCATGTCGGGTTTGTGGTTATGCGAGATGTCGGAAATCATCAGGCGGGTCAACGCGGTAATCGCCACATAGATCATGAAGCGGATCGGCATGTGGTTGGTCTTGAAATAAATCCCCACCATCGCCGCCAACTCGAGGTAGATAAACAGCAGCAGGATGTCATCTACCGTGATGTGGCCCTTTTCCAGCATGCCGAGAAAGGCCATCACCGCCGCCCAGGCGGTGATCGCGCCGATAGCGAACAGCGCCAGGTAGTGGAACGCCTCCATCAACAGATTGCCCAGCGACTCCGCCAAGCCATGCATGCGCTCGCGGGCGCGTTCAGCCAGATTGTCCTTCACGATCCTTACACTCCCAACATCGACGGCCCGCTCCAACGCGGAATGTACCTGCACCATGCAGAAACAAGACCAGCTCTCAGGAGATGGCGTTCACGTGCGCCAGGACACGTCCCCGGGCGCGTCAGAGCGCCGCAGCGGTAACAGCGCTGCTGGGCTCAGGCCAGGCGAAACAATGCTTGCCGGCTTCCTTGGCCCGGTACATGGCAGTATCCGCCGCCGCCACCAGGCGACGCCGGTCTTCACCATGCAGGGGAAACTGCGCCATACCGATGCTTACGCCCACTCGCACATGCGGCAACTCTTCCAGCAGTGGCGTATCCAGTGCAGTGATCATGCGGGCGGCCAGGCACTCGATAGCCGCCGTATCACCCTCGGCCACTACGGCAAACTCATCACCACCCAACCGCGCCAACACCTCGCCTTCGCGCAGCAGCGTCCGCCAGCGCTGGGCAATGGCCTTGAGCACACGGTCGCCAGTGGCGTGGCCATGTTCATCGTTCACCGGTTTGAAACCATCGAGATCCAGGTAGATCAGCGCCAGCGGCCGCTCGGCACGCCGCGCCAAGGCCAGGGCCTGATCGAGGCTATCGTTGAAGGCGCGGCGATTCGGCAGCTGGGTCAGGGCGTCATGCTGCGATTCAAAGGCCAACCGCTTAAGCAGTTCCTCACGCTCTCGCAGGTCACGACGCAGGTCGAGGTAGGTCAGGCCGAGCAGCCCAAGCATCAGCAACGCCAACGCACTGCCGCCCCAGATGGCAACTTGCGAGCGAAAATCGGTACCTGCATGCAGCGCTTCGAGTTCATCAGTGACGCTGTCTTCCAGACTGCGAATCCGCTGGCGCAGTTCATCCATATAGCGCCGACCCTGATTGTCCATTACCCGTTGGCGGGCAGCCTCATGGCCAGCCAGGCGACGCAGTGCGATGGTTTCCCTTAGCTCGGTCATTTTTAACTCGGCGAGCTGCTCTATACGCGCTATGTCTTCGGCATACATCGCCATCAACGGTATCGCGCGCAACGCCTGAAACTGGGTGTGCAAGTGCTGCACCGCCACGTTATAGGGTTGTAAAAATGAATCCTCACCGGTCAGCAGAAAGCCGCGCTGGCCAGTTTCGGCATCCTTGAGCAAGGACAAGGTTTCACTGATCTGGTAAAGCGAGGTATGCAGCACCTCGACACGCTGCCCGTCGAGCAGGTAGGCACGGCTACCCCAAATGGCACCGACAATGACGAATAGACTGAGATAGGCAATGGCCAGCAAAGCCAGCAGCTTGCGCTCGACTCGACCTGCAGACAGCAACATGGTGCACCTCACAGAGAGCCGATGGCGTGCCGAATACTAGAGTTGGCCACTGCGGTCAGCAACAGTTTTTGCCGTCAACGTACAAGTATTTCGCATAACCGTATAAGTTACGTATAGGTTTCTAACCACACGAGGACATCAGCATGCCAAGCTCACTCACCCGAATCCGTCTGTTTAGCGCACTGCTTGCAGCCCAGACCCTGATCCTGGGCGGCGCCCTGCCCCTGAGTGCCAGTGCAGCGCCGGTGGCCAAGCAGCAGAATCAGGTCGCCGGTTTCTACCGCATGACCTTGGGCGATTTCGAAGTGACGGCGCTGTACGACGGCTATGTCGACCTCGACAGCAAGATCCTCACCGGCGCCAGTGCCGAGGATATCCAGAGCCTGCTGGCGCGCATGTTCGTCGAGTCCAGCAAGGGCGTGCAAACCGCCGTGAATGCCTACCTGATCAACACCGGCAGCCACCTGGTGCTGGTCGACACGGGGGCGGCGCAGTGCTTCGGACCGACCCTGGGCGTCGTGCAGAGCAATCTGCAAGCCTCCGGTTATAGCCCGGAACAGGTGGATACTGTGCTGCTCACCCACCTGCACCCCGACCATGCCTGCGGCCTGCTGAACAGCGACGGCCAGGCCGCCTACCCGAATGCCAGCGTCTATGTGCCCCAGGCCGAAGCGGATTTCTGGCTTAGCGACGAGGCTGCCGCCAAGGCCCCGGAACCCATGCGCGGCATGTTCCAGATGGCCAAGCAGTCCGTGGCACCCTACGACGCTCAGCAGCGTCTCAAGCTGTATGCCCCGGAAAGCGCACTGATCCCGGGCGTCAGCCTGGTGCCGAGCAACGGCCACACCCCCGGTCATAGCTCCTACCTGTTCACCTCACAGAACCAGAGCCTGCTGGTCTGGGGCGATATTGTGCACAGCCACGCGGTGCAGTTCGCCAAGCCGGAAGTGGTGATCGAGTTCGACATCGACAGCACCCAGGCCAAGGCTACGCGCCAGCAGATATTCGCCAACGCCAGCCGCGACAAACTCTGGGTCGCTGGCGCACACATGCCCTTCCCGGGGCTGGGCCATGTGCGTAAAGAAGGTGCAGGCTACGCCTGGGTACCGGCCGAGTTCGGCCCGCTGCGCAGCGACCGCTGAACGGCTGTGACGCACAGAATCAACTATGGTGTTAGCCGGCATGGCAATTGCTGCTGGCCAAATGCCGGCGAGTTCTTTATGCTCGCAAACACTGTACAGATAAACAGTTAACTGCAACCTATCAGCGTGAAGGCGTAGAGGTGATGAATGGCCGTCGAAGTGGTGTACCGCAGCAGCCGGGATTTGGAGCGTTTGTTCATGGATAAAGCCGAAGCCGACCGTCATGACAAAATGCTCGAACTGGCCGAGCTGCTCACCGAGGTGCTGCAGAAAGCCGTGCCATCGTTGAATGAGGCCCAGGGTGAAGAGCTGGGGATTTATATGGCGAAGAACCGCGACATCTTCGCCAAGGCGTTCAAGAACCAGCCCGACGCCTTGAGTGAACTGAACGAGCCCGCAGCCGAGTAACGCCAGCGGCAGTCAACAAAACCCCAGTCCGCGACTGGGGTTTTGCGCTTTTATCCGCGCCACACTCAGCCATATAACAAGCGCTCGGCAATCGCATCGGCGACCCTTGCCGGTGAGCGCTTATCAGCCTGGGCATGGCCGAATATCTCGGTCAGCCGCCGGCTGATCTGCGTCAGGTGTGCGGTGATTGCCGGCAGGGGCTCGCCCTGATGCTTCAGCGCCACGTAGATCAGGCCGCCCGCATTGATCACATAATCCGGCGCATACAAAATCCCCCGCGCCTGCAGGCTGTCGGAAATATCGGCACTGGCCAATTGGTTGTTCGCCGCACCCGCCACTGCCGAGCAACGCAGCTGCCCGACGCTTGCGCTGTTTAGCACACCGCCCAACCCGCACGGCGCCAGGATGTCACAAGGTGTGGCGAGCAAGGCCTCGCTGGCTACAGGCCGCGCGCCCAGCTGCTCCACCGCCAGTTGTACGCGCCCCTGATCCAGATCGCTGACCAGCAGCTCGGCACCCGCAGCGTGCAGTTGCTCGGCCAACGCATAACCGACATTACCCAGCCCTTGAATCGCCACCCGCAAGCCTTCCAGATTGTCACTGCCAAGGCGCGCCAGAGCGGTGGCGCGGATACCGGCAAACACGCCCAGCGCCGTGTGCGGTGAAGGGTCTCCTTCGGCCGTGGTGCTGGTGACATGCTGCGTGTGCTGGGCGATGCAGTCCATATCGACGCTGGAGGTGCCGCTGTCCATGGCAGTGATGTAACGGCCGTTGAGGGTTTCGATAAAGCGCCCGAAGGCTTCAAACAACGCGCCACGATTGTCGACATGCGCGGGACGGATAATCACCGCCTTGCCGCCGCCCTGTTGTAGGCCGGCCAACGCCGCCTTGTAGCTCATCCCTTTGGCTAGGCGCAGCACATCTTCAATCGCGCTTTGCGTGTCGGCATAAGGTAGATAACGGCAGCCGCCCAGCGCCGGGCCCAGACGACTGTTGTGAATGGCGATCATGGCCTGCAGACCGGTCAGCGGGTCCACGGCGAAGTGCAGCGACTCCAGCCGGGCGGTTTCCATCATGGCGAACATGCTGTGGCTCCCGTACTGATTTGCAGATCAGTATAGGCAGTGGCGCTGCCGGCACCCGCCCAGTGGTCAGTTGCGGCCCGGCCCCGCATAACAATCCACTGGACGAAGCCGCGTCGCTTGACTACAAAGCCAGAGACATCGGGAGATTGTTATGACCCCACGCGCCGCCTGCCTTGCCTGCCTGGAGCAAAACCCGCCTGCACTGTTCGAGGCTGCGCTATGGATTGCCGCAGAACACCAGCCCACGCTGCAACCGGCCGACGTGCTGCAACGGCTCAACGGTCTGCAGCAGCAGGTCAGTCAGGGCCTGCCCAATCTGCCACAGCAAGAGTTGGCGCAACCGCTGTTGCGCCGCTTGAGCGAGCTGGATTTTCATGAAGACGACGAACGCCCACTGCGGCCAAGGGCAGCGCTGCTGGATCAGCTGTTGTTGCGCCGTCGCGGCCAGCCTCTTTCCCTGGCCCTGCTCGCCCTGGAACTGGCCAAGCGCTTGGCGATTCCGCTGCAGGGGGTAAATTTTCCCGGGCACTTTCTGCTGCGCGTACCGGGCGCCGATCATCTGCTCGACCCGTGCAGCGGCCGACGGCTGTATACCCGCGAGTGCCGCGAGCTGTTGCAACGCCATCTGGGGCCGACTGCCGAATTAAACGCCAGTCAGCTGCAGCCTTGCGACGCGCACAGCATGTTGCAGCGCCTGTCGCGCAACCTGCGGCAACTGCATCAACTGGATGATGACCCGCTGGCCGCGCTGCGCGATGCCGAGCGCGTGCTGCTGCTCGGCACGCCGACCCTGCATGACCACCTGGCCCGCGCGGAGATTTACCAATTACTCGATTGCCCGCAAGGCGAGCGCTTCGACCTGCAGTGCGCCCTGCTGCTCAGCGATGACCCGGCACAGCACCTGCAACTCAGCCAACGCCTACGCCAGCTCAGCGCCAGCCCGGCGCTGCATTAAAAAAAGCCCAACGCCTTGGCCTTGGCCACCGCCTGAGTACGCCGCGCCACCCCCAGTTTGCCGTTGATCCGCCGGGCGTGGGTCTTGACCGTATGCAGGGAAATAAACAGCTGTTCGGCCACTTCCTGATTGGAAAGCCCCTGGGCGATCAAGCCAAGTACCGCCAGTTCGCGACTGCTCAGCGCATTGGCGCTGGCGGCAGGCGCAGCATTCGGCGCGCCATCAACCTGGCTGGTGACGCGAAACCACGGGCGCAGATAACCCAGGCGCCGCTGCAGCGCCTGGCCGGTTTGTCGAGCCTGTTCGGCACCCACCTTATCGTCACAGGCGGCGCAGGCTTCGGCATAGCTCAGCCACAAGTCGCCGACCAACGCTTGCCTACCCTGGCCTGCCACCTGCTCCAGCAAATGCCGCAGAGGCTCGCGCACATCTTCGCCCTGCAAACGATCCAGTTGCAGCAGGAGCGCCCTGAACCGTGGGATCAGCTCGGGGAAATTTGGCGTCGGCAGCACGGCTTTAACCCGCTGCTCATAACCCAATACCCGCGTCGCGGCGATACGCGCCCGCGCATAGTGGCCCTGGGCAATCCACAGATGGCTGCTGGCCAACAACAAGGTGCCGCGATAGAGGGTTTCATTGACTCGCTGACGCTGCATCTGCCGTTCGGCCTGCCCAAGCTGCGCAAAGGCGGCGGCCATATCGCCCTGTCCCATCGCCAGCTCGGCCAGGCCGAGGTAGCCATGAAACGCCCCTGGATCGCCACAGGCGAGGGCATGCTCAAGCCCACGTTGTAGCGCACCCTCCGCTTCGCCCGCACGCCCCTGGCGCAGTTGTAGACGCCCCAGGCGCAGTTCAAGCCGCGCCAGCACCGGCGTGTTGCGCAAGGCGGTCGGCGCAGTTGCCGTGAGCACCCGCTGCAGCAGCGCTTCGGCACGGGCAAATTCACCGCGCGTCTCCAGCAACAGGGCGTGGTCCAGCTCCAGCAGGGCTTCAAACACTGGGTTGCCATGCAGGCGTGCCTGCTTCAAGGCTTCAAAACTGAGTTTCTGTGCCACCTCCAGCTGACCTTCACCAATGGCCACCAGGGTCAATGCCGAACGGCACAGCAACGACTGCGCCCAGGCACTCTGCGGCAGCCCCTGCAGGGCATCATGCAGATGGGCACGAGCATCCACGGCACAGACTCGCCCATAGGCGATGATGCCCTGGATGGCTTGCCAGTGAGCGAACAATTCACGGGTTCGCGCGCCATCGCTGCGCGGCTGAAAACGTGCCAGTTGATTGATACAAACCTGCGCCTCATCCAGACGCCCAACCAGCAGCAACACCCAGGCATTCAGCAGAATCAGCCGCGGGGTGCTGCACAACAGGCTCTCCGGCAGCTCACTGCGCCAACGCAGGATCAGCGCCAGGTCCTGGCCTTGCAGCACCTGCTCCTCGGTAAAACGCTCAAGAAAACTACCTGCCACTTCCGGTTGCCCGGCCAGCAAGGCGTGCTCCACCGCCGCGCGAATATCACCATGGCCGGCGAACCACTGACTGGCATGCACATGCAGGGCGCTGCACGGCAGGTGTTGCGCCTGTCGCTGCAGCAACCGGGCCAGCGGCGGAAACAGCACATACCAGCCCTTGGCCGCGTCCAGTTCCTGAATAAACACACCGCGCTCGATCAGCGCGCGTAACCACTGCGCGCCCTCGCCCACACCAAACAAGTGATCACACAGCGCGGGATTGAAGCGCGGCAATTGCGCCAGTTGCTGGAGCATCTGCAACAGCTCATCCGGCAACCCTTGCAACACTTCGCGCTCGACATACTCGACGAGCAGTTGGTCATGCTCGCCATCCTGCGGCGCGCTCAGCGCAGTCGGTTCGGCCTGAGCCGCCAGCAGACGCAGGCGCAAGGCCGCCGGCCAGCCTTGGGTCAGCTCATGCAGATCGTGCGCCCAGGCACTGCGGGTTGAGTCCAGCTGCTGCAGCCAGGCCAGCACTTCCGCTTCGCTGAAGGCCAGTTCGCTGGCGCCCAGTTCGAGCAGTTCGCCTTCCAACAACAGACGCGAGAGGTTGCACGCCGGCCGCCGGCGACTACCCAGCCACCAGCAGATGCCAGGTGGGGTGATCATCAGCAGTTGATTGAGAAAACCATCGAGGGCGTGATTCGGCTGCGCCGGATAATCATTGAGCATGATCCACAGCTGCCGCGACTCCTGCGCCAGAGTGGCCAGCAGCTCGCCACTGCTGAGGTCTGCGGGGTAGTCGAGCAGCTTGCTGAGCTGCTGAGCCAGTTGCTCGGCGCACAGATCCTCACCAGCGCAGGTCAGCCAGAGCAGACGGTAATCGGCCGGGCACTCGCGGGCGCAGTCGGCCAACAGGACGGTTTTACCAAAGCCGGCCGGGCCAACCAGCAAACGCAGGCGACAGTCGTGTGCCAGCAGCCGCTGTTGCACAGATAGCCGGGAGATATGCCCAGGCGGCGGGCGCTGTACGCTGCCACAGGACGACGCTGCGGCGCTTTGCGGGAAAGGCGCTAATGCGTTCATGACGGCTCGATTTATTGTTCTTGCAGGAACCGGATCATTGCAGGCTAACCCTCAATGCCTAATCGCTCACAGCTCTATCACGACACGTGATGGCGGGCGATAAAAAAAGCGGCCCGAAGGCCGCCCAATTACGGAGTAACGCGTGCAGCTTATTGACCTAGCGAACGCCGGAGCTACGCAGTGCGGCTGGCGTGTAGTCTGCAGCCGTCGCCTTGAAGCCGAAGTTATAAGCCGATTTTTCTTCGTTCTTCATACCCAGAGCCAGGTAACGACCCGCCACCAGGTCATACAGCGCTTCAAGGGTGTAGCCCGGCACTTGATGGTTGTAGTAGTGCTGCGCATGACCTTCAGCAACACGCCAGAGCTGACCACGGCCGTCGTAATGATCAACCAGCGCTATCTGCCAGCTGTCCTCGTCGACATACATATGGCGCTTGGCATAGATATGCCGCTCACCGCTCTTCAGCGTGGCTACCACTTCCCAAACCCGGTGCAGCTCGTAACGTGTCAGGTCCTGATTGATGTGCCCGGCTTTAAGCACGTCGTCGTACTTCAGTGACGGCGAATCAAGCTTGTAGCTGTTATAGGGGATGTACATTTCCTTCTTGCCGACCAGTTGCCAGTCGTAGCGATCAGGCGCCCCGGAGAACATATCGAAGTTATCGGCCGTACGCATGCCATCAGCGGCGGTACCCGGCCCATCGTAGGCCACCTGCGGAGCACGACGTACGCGGCGTTGACCCGCGTTGTAGATCCACGCCAGGCGCGGCTCCTTGACCTGGTCGATGGTCTCGTGAACCAGCAACACGTTGCCGGCCAAGCGTGACGGTGCAGTCACCCGCTGCTTGAAATACAGCAAGACATTGCTGCCCTTGGCCGGATCAAGGTCGGGCATATCCGAAGGGAAGGCCACTTCATCTTCGAACTTGACCAGGCTGTAGGAACCATTGGTCTGCGGCGTCGCCTGAGTCACCACGCGCCGGGTGTTCCCTCCCCGGTAACGGGTGATGTGGTTCCAGATCACCTCAACGCCTGTCTTGGGAATGGGAAAGGCGTAGTAACGGCTGGCGTTGAAGTTCTGCAAGCCATTACCACCGTCTACGGGCGTGGTATTGATTGCACTGAGCTTGGCGGCATCGGCAATCGCTGCAGGCACGGAGGTGGTTCGATGCGAGGGGTAAACCGGGATCTTGTAGCTATCCGAGTAGCGCTTGAGCATGGCCATCTGACCAGCTGACAGTTTGTCTTTGTACTGCTCGGCATTGGCTGCGGTAATCGTAAAAAGAGGTTGCTCACCGGCATAGGGGTCAGCGAGAAACCCCTTGCCATCGACAGCCGCCGCGCTGGTGGACAGACCGCCATCCCAGGCGGGGATACTGCCATCGGCATTGCCGGCCATTTCCCCGCCCAGCGGCGTCAAACTGGCACCCAACTGAGCCGCTTCTTGTTCAGAGACTGCGGCCATCACGCTGCTGGCTAACAATGTCAGCAGCAGCGCACCAGCTTGCAGGATTCTTGTATTTTTCATGGTGTACGGATCCTTTTGCACTGCGTTGATCAGAAGTTCACACCGAAGCTCAGGGCAACAAAGTCACGGTCGACGTTGGTGTTGTAGTCACCACCAAAGAAGTCGGTGTAACTGAGGCTGGCGTTATAGGTGTTCTGGTAGTCAGCGTTCAGGCCCAGGCTTACCGCCTTACTGCCCTCGCTGAAGTTGGGGCCATAACCATCGACGTCATGCGACCAGGCAATGCTTGGCGAGAGATTGACCCCGGCAAACACGTTGCTGTAGTCGAGACTGGCGCGCACGCGATAGCCCCAGGAGCTGCTGGTGAAGAAGCCATCGTCATTACACTGATCAGGGTTGGCGGCGTTCACCCCTACAGTACAGGTGGTGTTGGGGTTGAGCTGACCAATGCCATAGACCGGATCGCGGCCGAAGCGCAGCTCACCGACATCATCATTGATACCGCTGACATGGTTGTACCCCACCTCGCCCACCAGGGTCAGGCGACTGGCGCCGAGCACTCGGTCGAAAAACTGCACCGCCGATACTTGCGCTTGGGTCACCGGCTTGCGCACGTAGCCGGCCACTTCCTCACCCACCGCATTGCGTCCATGACCGCTGGTAAATACCGGTGAAAAACCCTGGCGCAGGGATGCAAAGGTCATGTCAGTGGAGTTAATGCCGATTGGCATGTTCGGCCGGTAACTGAGTTCACCCGACAACGCCGTACCTTCGATATTGGTCTGGAAACTTACGCCATACAGACGGATATCTTCCGGGTACTCGAGAAAGTAGCGGGCAGCCTGTGGCGCCCCGGTGCCGACAATGATGCTGCCGCTCGGGGTACGGCTGTGGTAATTCATCGCGTACAGGCCGAACTCAGTGTCATGTAACGACTCGGCAAACCAGCGCAAGGCAACGCCGAACTGACCCCTGTCACGAGCATCACGGTCGCCCGCGCGAGGAATGAAGACGGGATTGCCCGGCGCACCGGTGTTGTTTGACGCGTCCGGCGCAACATCAGCCCCGGCTACAACCAGGCGGTCATTACAGCCATCGGCAGCCGTGTCGCTGGGCGCGAAGAACGTTCCGCAGTTATCGATAACGGTCTGGTCCCACTCCAGCTGGTAGAACGCCTCCA